>SCPN01000559.1_pt1 | contig 37517 bp, 47 predicted proteins | sample 6106831 | NCBI WGS metagenome assembly SCPN01 (sample SAMN10720447, study PRJNA508395) | human gut metagenome | isolation source: Participant 1, 0 month | reverse complement strand
AATCGGTAAAATTTCATCATCTTTAATCCAATCATCCTTCCAACTGGAGTTAATACAAAGTAACTGCTCAAGTTTCATTTTACTATTTTCTTAAAAGAACAAGATTTCGTGGATCAAGCTCTGATAGTCAAAATTTCTATCTATGGTCTTACTTGAATTTAACACACCATCAATATCAAGAAATATCACGTTCATAATCCTACCTCATTTATTCATCAAGCTAATAATATCATCATACAATACAGTATGCTTCTCATCCGTCTGTAAGTAATAGTGATAATGCCCGAAATACCAATGTTTGTACTGTAACTTTTCTCCCAGCTTTGAAAATAATCCGTTAATATATCAGCCTTGCTCGGCTTATTCAGATAATGCACGATGGCCGTCTGTAAATCAGTTGCACAGCAATGAGTTATTACATAATCAACTTTGTAGTCTACTTTTGCAAGATTATCAAATCCTGTCTGTAATTCTTCCGCTGTAGGAAGTTCCTGGCCACCATGATTCACCAACTATACGATATGGAATCCAGTTATCACATCTATCCTGAAGCTTTAATGCAAAGTCAGGATCATTCCTGTCAAGCGCACCTCCCAGAATATCATGTGATGCAGCACCTCCAAATGTAAAGAAGGTATGTCCTTCGATATTGAATATCTGACCACGCTCAAGCAGGATGACTTTATCCCTTACGATATGACGTACAAGTCCTCCATGCCATTCTTCTAGAGGGTATTCAGCAATCATATCGTAGTTTTCATGATTTTCCTGAACCCACAGCGTAGTAAATGACCGCTCAGCAAACCACTTACAGTTCCAGTCAAAGGTTTTATCATGCGCCCAGCAAATACCAAAATCCCCTGTGACGATCATGTAATCGTCTTCCGTGAGTTTTAAACTTTGCTTCTTTAAAGATTTATTTGATAATTTTGAAAAATCATTATGGATATCGCCTGTAAGATAAATCATTTTATCCCTTCTTGCTGATAATAATTTTATAGTCTTTATATTTGTCTCATATTTATAATTTCCATAATAAATTTTCTTTTTTCTGTTTACATTAATGATATATTATTGACCATATAACAGAATTTATGTATAATTTTGTTATACATAAGGAGGTGTTTTTTATGCCAACAATCAAATCAAGTGCTGATTTAAGAAATAATTATAATGAAATTTCCACATTTTGTCACAATTATCCTGAACCAGTATTCATAACGAAGAATGGAAAAGGTGATCTTGCCGTTATGAGCATTGAAGCCTACGAAGAACTGACCAATCGCTTTGAACTCTATAGTCAAATTAAGGAAGGAATGGACGATATTGCATCAGGCAATACCAAACCATTTTCCGAAGCCATGGCTGATATCAGGAGTCGTCGCAGTCGATGAGTTATAAAGTTCATATCACTTCCACAGCTGAACATGATATTATGCGTGCTGCTGATTACATCGAATTTGTCTTAAAAAATCCTGATGCAGCAAATAATCTGCTAGATACCGCAACTGAGCAGATAGGCTCATTATCTGATCTGCCACAGAAATTCCGTCTGGTAGATGATCCCGTGCTTGCAAGCTGGGGCATCCGCTTTGTTATAATCAATACTTATTTTGCTTTTTATATTATCAATGAAGAAAAACAGACTGTAATCATAGTTCGTTTTCTATATAAAAAAAGCAACTGGTCATCCATTCTTCAAAGGGATTTTAACTGATTTAAGGAATCTGTTTTTTGTTACACAGATTCCTTAAATTATACCAGTAAACCGGTATTAGTCTATCAATCTTATTTCTGAAATGTCGTGATTGTTCCTTATCGGCTAATTGATTGCGGTATATAGTTATTAATACATACGCCGCATTTTCAATTGTTTTCCGATCATGATTACAAAATGCTTGTGACCTTTAACTGTCACAGATACCATTTTGCCGTTTTTTCATTGCAAAACGCAAATCACCTATGATGTATTTGTCATCATCCATTCCTTTGGTTAAAATCCTAAATACTGTTTCCTTAATTTCTTATTGGCTAGTAAACTTAAGTACCTTTTTACTGTAACTCTTCCTTCGTTGAATGTTACATTTTTTGATGCAAACTCCCAGCGACCGACTCTTTCAATGATCTTTCCAGCCTCCCAGTTATCGTCAAGGATCTTTCTAGAAGCTTCATAGCTGCAATGTAGTGTACATTTTGTTATTTTCTAATAAACTCTCACAAAACAGATTGCGAAATGCAAATATACGCTTGTAGCTTGAATTTGCCTTGTGAAAGTAAATCTATCAAAGCCTTTAGCATGTCATAGTCTGCAATACTGTCATCGGTCTGCTCAGCTTGATATCTTTCAACTCTTCTGACAATTTTGCAATAGTTTTAATCATTTGATCGGATAATACTACATCATCTGAACCATCCCACCAATATATCAGGTCGTCATCGGATATATAATAATTCGGCTTATCCTTGAGTTCTTCCGGATCACCTAACTTATAACTCTGATCAATCCTAAGGAAATCTGATGTTTTCATTTCCTCGATTTTGGTTTTTCTCGCATATCTCTCTCTTTAATCCGTTCTTCGCTTAAATAATCGCAAACAACCGCATCCGTATAAAACTGACCATGAATACTGTACCATTCAGTCATGAAATCTATATCCAATATCTCAGCCGCCAGATATACAAACACTCTTGCTGGTAGTCTGAGCGACATTTCAGCAACAGCCTTTAAGTTCTCATCCCTCGATTGCTTTTCTTCATAAGTAAGCTTTAATAAATTATATAACTTTTTACCGCTAGGATTTCCGCCTTCAAATAACCTTGTCCACTTCTTGTTTTGCCTTTAGGATTTCCTCATAGTATGATCCAGGTTCAATCTTATGTTCTTTTAAATCTCTGGTTCCCATCGTACTAAAATAGATATCCCAATATTCCCTTTGGTGTTATTCCAAATATAGTAACTTTATCTTTCGGTAAAATTGACAGTACTATATTCATACAACTTTCTTTGTCATAGCTATCATCTTCTAATTGATGAAAACAATAGCTCTCATAACAATGCCACCAATCCATCCTGTTTCTCGCATTGAAGTTGCTATGTAATACATGATTTATCCATGCTATATACGGCACCGGATCAACTACATTGCCGTTCAAATCTACCATTCCATGATCAGGTGCATATAATTCATACATTATATAAGCTGAACAGATCACACACGATTAAATTCATCACTTCCGATTTTTCCCGAATATAATACCTGATTTTTAGGATAGTAAATTGCTGATTCCCATGCATCATCCTCGAAATAATTGTAAAAAAAGTGAATTTTTCCCTCTTCATCTTCTTCAAGCGGCTTTAGAAGGCTTAATTCCTTTCCGAATAATGATACTTTTTTATTTTTTATCATTCCGCCTCTTTGCAGGAGCGTGATCATATTTTTATTAAACTCATCTTTTAATTCATCCGGTATATTCATATCGCCTAAATAGCCACAGAATACTCCCATATCCATCCCTTCTTTCTATAAAGGCTCATATCCCATACGCATGATTCCACGGATAAGCAGATCCAATGCATGTTGATACATCTCTACATCAAATTTATCCACCAACTGCTTGTATATCGCAAATATCACACTATACAGCTCCTGATTGACGATAATTTCTGATGCAGCCGGATCAAGCAGGAACATTTTATCTATTTCGTGTACTATGCTTTCGATTTCAGCATTTAAACAAATCTGATAGTTTACAATTGAATTATCTGCCTGCTTAACCTTTTCCTCGAAAACATTGCCTGTCAAATCATTCATATTTTGTTTTTAGTTCTTCGATTATATCTATGGCATATTCAACAGTCTTATCCAATTGCTCATCCGTCATATATGCACGGTATGCATCATGAAAAACTGGAAACTCATACGTATTGATACCATTCTCCTTGATTTCAGTCTGGAAATCTTCCTTTATTTTTTCCACAGAAGATTTTATATAGTTATTTCTTTTCACTGTAGAAATTAATTCTATTTTTCTATTTATTTTACTCATTCGTTTACTCCTTATAATCGATTGATAAAACCTCGTAGATCATCTTCCCAATTTGTTACCTTATTATAATAAACACATCCAAAAATTTCATTATACTTAAAGTTGACACTTGAACACAGTATGACCGGTACCTTTAATTCCTGATCTAGCACTTTTTGGATAATCAACTCTCCTGATGCTTCTTCACTGCCACCTGCTTCCTTGGGATAGTACATATCAGTGATAATCAGATCATATGGAGTCTCTGAGTTTTCAGCATCCTCAATTGCTTTCCAAGCCTCTTCAAAATTTGTTTCCCAATCCACTGCTTTTACTCCACAGCTGGTTAAAACCTTACATATGCCATTGTGTTTAAATGTATCATCTTCTATATTTAATACTTTCATGATGTTCCCCCTCGCTGATATTATATTCATAATATCAGCATGCAAAAGAAAGAACAACATTATAATAGGTAGAAACTCGTTTTCAGATTGGATACTGTCAGTAACTACCTTTTGTTACATATTTAATTTTACATTATTTTGTGATTAAAATGATTTATACAAATCATTTTAGTTGATATTTGGACTTCGTATTTTCATTTTAAATTCCTCCATTTTTATCTTTCATATATATAGTGTATGAAATTTAAAATTTGTCCAAAATAAATTGAAATTTTTTTGATTTGTAAATGATATTCTGTGTCTGACTATTTCTCTTATATATTTTTTTCGATATCATTCCGTTATTTGAATTTCGGCATTTGATTTTTTTTACCACAGTTTAATAAGCACTACTCCGTCCATTTCCGCATTGCCTGCATATTGTTGTTTTTTATTATATGCCCGTGTCAGTTTTAAAGAATTTAAAAAGTGGTAGAACAATCTACATCTTTTAAAATAGTTGTAGCGTGTATACAACTATTTCTTTTCCACCTTATATTTCACATATTACATCTCAAAGGTTCACTTTCAAAAAACATTTTCAAGGATTGATCTTTTTTAATATTCTTTAACCCGATAGTAGATTTGAATGTCTACCTGTTGATATTTATTTGTTGATAATCACACAGTGATACTAAACGCCGAAAAGCATGATCAGTATAATTTAACTACAAACAAATAAATAATACTCATTTATATTCCACAACTAATCATCCACACTTACATCGTACAATCCACATTTTAAGCACGCTTTGTAAATCAATACTTTTACGTTATCAAAAAGAGCCGGTACCACATATGATACCAGCTCTTCTTTGATATTTACTTTTAAATATTAACAGCATTTTGCAATCTCATACTAGGTAAAATCATGTATCCCTCAGCCTTACTTAATCATATAACTTATCCACTTCAGCCTCATATACTGATTTAGTATTGTCATCAAACAGAACCCACTCAACCAGATCGAACTTTTCTGGATTTTCCTGTAAAAATCTATTTATTGTATTTACCGCTATCTTTGCGCCAATTCAACCGGAAAACTGTAAACACCAGTGGATATAGAAGGAAATGCTATATTTCTGATTCCATTGTCCATTGCAAGTTTCATAGAATTATAATAACAGTTTGCCAGAAGCTCATCTTCACGACTTGTACCACCATTCCATATCGGTCCAACTGTATGGATCACATACTCACATGGCAGATTATATGCCTTTGTTATCTTTGCTTCTCCCGTCTCGCATCCATGAAGCGTTATGCACTCCTCGAGCAGCTTTGATCCTGCGGCTCTATGAATTGCGCCATCTACACCACCGCCGCCAAAAAGTGAATTGTTTGCTGCATTTACGATTGCCTGTACATCTGTTACCTTTGTTATGTCACCTTTTATCGTCTTAATCAAATACATTTTTTAATATTCCTTTTCTATCTCTTCATCTATTCCATACATTCGTTTAAATATATCAAGGTCTGCCTGATTTCTAATCAGCATAACCTCTTCTATCTTCCCCGTATGGATGTCTTTAAAACCGGCTACCTGCTCACCATTACATATACTTGCCTTAATTACAGGTTTTTTATTTTCTTTATCATATATCTTTGTAACCGTCTTTTTCTTAAATATTCCCACTCTTAAGCACCTTCTTTCGGCTCCACTATCGATACTAGTTTTTCTAAAAACTTGACAAAGAGTATATCATCCTCATATGTGCGCTTTCTTTGGTCTTTAATATCTGTATTTTTTCCTCTAATTTATATCAGCTGTGCTTCGCCTATGTACGCACTTCTATAAGATTTCCCGATGGATCATAAAATCTCATCATCTTTTGTCCACCTGCCATCTCTGTCAATTCAGCCTGAACCCTCACAAAAATATTATTTGAAGCAAGTTTATCAGCCAGTCCTTCAACATCATTATCTTCAAATTACAGTTCCGTCGTATTATTGAATGGTATTATATCTCCCTCAATCACATCCGCCCATAATTTTGCATCCTGTAATACGAGTCCTTCGGATAATATTACATTTCCTTCCTGTTTCACAATTACCTGCAATCCAAATATTTCTTTATAAAAACGAATAGATTCTTCCATATCATCAACTACTATCAAAACATTTTTCAATTTCATAATTTATTTTTATTCCTTTCCAGATCTCTTTTGATCCATGTCATTATAACATCCACAAGATAATCCTGTTGTATCTGACTCAATTCTTTCCCCGGCGCATATTGTGCCATTTTCGAATGCATTCTCTGCAACGTTGCTGTTGCATGTTGAGCTAAAAATACTGGATGTCCTCTCATAGGCGTTTGCTTTCCATCATTAGGAATATATGCAGGAGCCTCTCTTTTGTCATAATACATTCCTTATATTTAAAGATAAAAAAATCCAGCTCAAAGAGCTGGAACCCCCATAGTCTCCTAAAAGACATTCTTTTTGACTTGGTTTTATTATATCATTTTGCACGAAGTAATACTCACCAAATACGCATAAATATTTTGTGCAACTTATACAATAAAGGTATCGTAATTTTATAAACTTTGGTAACACTTATTCTTATATGCATGATATTATTTTTTCGTAAAAACCCCCAATACATTATATATTTTACTATACCCCATAGTAAAATACCTTCTCCTAAAAAGACAGTAGATCGAATGACTGTCTTTTTTTATTTTATCAGCTTACTTTTGGGATAATACGAATTTATTTATTACCATTACTATTCCATCGTGATCATTATCCGCAGTAATATAATCCGCATTGTCTTTAACCAGCTCAACAGCATTCCCCATTGCCACACCAAGTCCTGCAGATTTTATCATAGAAAGATCATTATAACTGTCTCCTACTGCGATTACCTGAGACATTGATATACCGAGCATATCCGCCAGTCTTTCGATGCTTTTACTTTTATCTACATCCTTATTCATAAATTCTAAAAATGGTTTTGATATTGTCATATACATGGTGTTATTTATTTTTTCTCTCCACGCTTTTTCGATCTTAGCAAGCTTATCCGGATGCTGTAACACAATTGCTTTTACTACATCGTCAGATACATATTTTTTAAAGTTATCAGGTACTAATATATCCATGCCAGTAATCTGTTTTTCTATATCTGTATACTCATTTGCTTTAGATGCTATTATATAATCTCCAACATACGTCTGAATATATGCACCTGATTCTATTGCCATATCAAAAAGATTATATAACTGTTCTCTTTTTATGTTACATGCATACAATTCTTTTCCCAACTTACAATCTACTATTCTGGCACCATTATATGATATAATATATCCACTATTTTCTGATAAACATAATTTATCAGCAATTTTTCTTATTCCATAAGTGGGTCTGCCTGAGGCAAGAACAATTATTATCCCATTTTTTTGTGCTCTAAGTAAATGCTCCTTTGTAGATTCTGAAATGGTTCTATCACTCTTTAATAATGTATCATCAAGATCCAACACCAACATTTTATAATTTATCATGAGTTATATACTCCTTCTCATTTGCGTATTATTCTATAGGAGTATATTACATATTACGAAAATTTTCTACATATTATCAGCTTTTTACAAAAAAAATAAGCTTTTAAATTGTCAACCTATATTCAGTATAGGTTGACAATTGGCTTTTTTCGATAATTAACGGTTTTTTTTGTTTCTTTCATCCATTATCCGACATTTTATTTATCTTAATTTATATATGTCTTTTTTATACATTTCTTCGATCTTTATTGTCTATATTTACTTTTACAGTTGTTGTTATGGAAAACGTATTGTAAGTAGTGCACAATATATTGAATCATATCTTGCACTTATTCTATTTTTGCAAGTTATAATTCATTTTCAAACATATTCTATATAAAATATTGCTCAATTAATCCCCTTTTCCATAATTAATCCTAACAATATTTATACAGTTAGTAACATAAATTATTACAAAAAAATCGTATATCCCATGGTAGCAAACCCAGAATATACGATCAAATTTATTGTTATTTTAATAGAATTTTTTCCAGTTCATCGTTATCAACATCTCTCTGGTTGAAATTATTAAATGTATTTTGGATTTTGCTGGTACGCCTTTATATAATCCATTCTGCAATAATTTGCACAAATAAGATGTCTTAGATTTAATATCACTGCTTTCAAATGTCTTCGTGATTGCATGTTAATTTTTTTATATCACTATTTGTTTCATCATATACAACATATATTTTTTCTATATCCTTATCTGAAAATCCAAAACCTTTTAATAGACCAACAACAGTATTATCTTTTACATCAATTATTTCTTTTTGATTACTTAAATCATTTTGTTCAATTTTTGCAGTATCATATATATCATATACATGAAATCTTACATGTGTAAATGATTTTCCAGTCTTCAAAGTTCATAATCAAACTGTATATCTGAATTTGGCAAATTATTTATCTCCTCTTTTGCCTCATCCAGTATACGTCCTTCTGACATCTGTTGCTCTATACGAACTAGGATATGTAAGTAAGTTTTGAAGTTCTTCCAATGTAAATGTAAAACTCCTGGTACTGCATCGGGATATGCTCTATATTTTTTTCTGCTTTCTAATATATAATACAAATTTCTTGCATATTTTCCTATTATGCTGCTACTGATCTCAATTGAATAATGAGCTCCATGCATAATTGTAGATGATAAAGTAAGCTTGAAAAAAGGAGTTGGTATTATAACAATATGCGCATTGTCCGGCTTTCCCTTTTTCTTACAATCCTCCGCACTATTATAATCACAAAGTAACCACCCAGCTGATCTCAATTGGCTCTGCATCATCTGCTTTCCCCGGTATATCAATAAGTAATGGTTTTTCAATTTATCAAAATCTTTCTTAGTATTCTGTATATGTATTTTTCATCATTATACCCGATATGCTTTACTATATCTTTTATATAGATTTTATATGCATTATCATCCGGATTCGTAGATATTACACCGGTTATAATATCAAAAATAGTATTTTCCGGGGAATATTGTTGCCTGTTTTTAAAAAATAATACTATCACATCTGAATCCGATATCTTCTCCACCTTTTTTAATGGATTATCATTGCTTTGGATCGACAGAATCATTTTAATGCATAATCAGCGTTATGTTCAAAGTTATCATAAAACTTGGCTTCATCCCATAATATGATCTCATTCTTATCAAAAGTGACAGGAAGTCCACTCTCATCCACGACATCATTTTCCTCTCCTACGGATGAATCTATAACAAAATCGTTATTTTCATCAAAATTCATAGATTTGATTATCTGCTTCTTTTTTCGTTTATTAATAATATTTCCCTTTTCATCGTAAATGTTATCTGAACTATCTCTTTTATAAGTAGCCATATTATTATCCTTTCATAAAAGTGCAGTATACTAATCCATTGCACATTTACTATTATCGGTGACAAACGAAATAATGTCAACCACCTTAAAAGTGTAATATCTGCCACTTTTATATATTTTTCCTATTTGTGTAAATTTCTGCCACTTTTATATTATTTTTCTTTATTTTTGTATTTCACATATACTTAATTTCTCTATAGTTCTTTTATAAAGTGTACCTGATGTCACTTTTATATTTACAACTTCCTAAATGCCCTATTTATCATACTTTATTAAATGTTTGCTTCATCTTATTTTATTTAAAAGTGTACAAATTTACACTATACAAATTATAAAAGTGACATATTCCACACTTTTTTCTTTTAAAAGTGACAATTTTTACACCTCTGTGACAATATCGCTCATATGCAAGTGTAAATCTTTTTTTTTTCTTTTCTATTTTACCCTAAAGGTGTATCTTTTTATAATTGTCACCTTTAATGTGGAATGTGGAATGCTTGTCACATATTTGTGGACTTTCTATCATACATCTGTGGACTGCATGCCACTTTTAAGTGTAATTTTCGTCACTGTACAAGTCTGGAAAACCTTGATTTTAAAGGCTTTTTTCCTATATTTCATTATACATATATACAATAACTATATTTTATATATTTCTCTGAGAAATAAAAACAGGATAAGATATTTTCCTATCCTGTCATAATTTATTCAATTATATCATCTAAACGTTCAAATAATGTATTCAAAAAATCATTTTTAGATCTATAACCCAATTCTTGTGTAAATCTTTCCACATTTGCATATGCAGCTCTGTCAAAAGAACGCTTAATTTTCGGTCTTTTAGCTTTTTTTCTGTGGCTCTTAAAGACGGACGTTTTTTACGCTCTATATTTCCTTCGGTGACAAGATTTACACTAGATTTTGTGTTTTCATTATTTATAGATGCAACTTCTTGATGTGGTGGAACGTATGTATTTGTCTCTATTTTAGCTGATTCTGTAATGTTTTCAGTGTAAGAGGTCTCTTTTTGTTCGCTATTTCCGAGAATTTAGCTGAAGTTGCATTTTCAATTATTGGCTGTGAATCATGAATTGGTGGAGCAGATGTCACATTAACCTCGGATTCGACAAGTTTTTCTTCATGGTTTTCTTTTTTTTCAGCTGAAGTTGAAGTATCCGGATCTTCAGCTATGATATTTTCCTCAGTTAGGCTGGTATCAGTTAGGTTAGCATCAGTTAAGCTAGTATCAGTAGAGAACTTATCGGAGAGTTCTTTTTTATCTTCAGTTGTAGTTTCCGGTTCAATAGAGGAAGACTTTGGATCGACAGTTTTTCTTTGTCAGAATCGTCTTCTAATTCGTTTACGATTGCATCAACAATTGTTTCCTGATCCTTTTGAAGTTTTATCCTACTACTGTTAGCCTGATTGGCTTTCATTAATAATTCTCTTCTGGATGCCATAATTAATCTCCTATTCTCTTTAAAATTGTTTCAGCAATGTCATAGAAGCTACGAGCTAGTGGATTTGACTTGTAATCTTCACAGATTGCTGTTTTTAAAGTTTTAACTTCTGATGCTATGATAAGTTCCTTTGCAATAGCTATAAAAGGTTTTGGATCAGGCATATCTTTTATGTGATCAGATAATTGTTCAAAGGCTATATCATACATATTTGAACGTCTATAAAAGTTAAGAATATAACCGATGATTTCAGCGTGACTCTCTTTATTTCGGCTATTCACAAGTTTGTACACATCCTCTTCCATTTCGTATACAAGTTTTATAGAAGCGCTGTCTGCCATGGTAGGAATTACAACATAATCTGCAGCTATTTCTGTCATTGTAAGCAATACGGATCTGGAAGGGCATTATCTATGAATAAATAGTCATATTCATCGTTTATGAGGCTTATAATATCCGCAAGTAAGTAGACATCATCTCTTTCAATAAATTCGATAGGCGCCTTAGATAACGATTTTGATCCAACTATCACATCAAATAATCTATGGTGCTGGATGGCATCGTTTATTGAGCATTGAGCCTTTAAGACCTGGTAAATAGTTTTATCTGTAGCAAGGTCTGCACCGATATTCTCTCCCAATGAACTGTTTTCGTCCATATCTATAACCAGTACTCTTTTATGGGTTATATTTCGTATTGCATTTGCTATTTCTACAGTGCAGGTACTTTTCCCAACGCCACCTTTGGCCGATGATATTGCTATTGTTTTTGCCATTACTCATAGTCTCCTTTTTAAAAACGATACTCTCTTATAGTATAAAAAATAATATATTATATAAGAGCATTTATAATTTGTTTCATATGAAAAAATATTTGATTCTTTAATTTGAGTTTCTTTATAGATAATACTACAAAAATGAAAAAAAATCAAGATTTTATAAGGTAATATCTTTTATAAAATATAGGTTCTTAAATTATATCATATAAAGTGTAGGTTATAATATTTTTCATAAGATACACAATTATATATTAAAAAATACATTTAGAAAGTTCAGATATAATAATTGATATAGTATTTTTTAAATGTATTTCATAAGTTTTATATTATATCTTCTTAAATACATCATTTAAGATATTTTTACATATATTATATTCCCTTTTTTATTTTAATTATATAAAACTTTATATAATATACTGTTAAATATATAATATTTTTATTCTATAATATTTGATAGTTTATTATAAAGTATTCTTTAAATAATATTTTAAAAGATAATAGTATTTATTTTATATACTAATTTATATATTTCATTATATCATAAAAGATATATAACGTTATATATTAAATTAGATAATAATTCATATTATATACTTTATTTACTATTATATAATCTATTAAATAATCTCAAATATAACATTCTATATTATATATTCAAAAATATACTATATCAGTAAATATATAATATAAAGTATAAAATATCATTTATTATATTTTATAATATAATATTAAGATTATCGATTTTAAAATACTAACTTATATAGAGGATATAGCTGATAAAATACAGAAAATATTAAAAATAGAATTTTACTATTGATACGTATTAACTTATATATAATCATTTATATTGTTTTAGAAAATATAAATGATTATATATAATAGGAAATACTATATATTACAATATATAAAAGTAAATGTATAAAAATACAAAAGGGGAAATAATATATGAAATACAATATTCTACATAAAATAATGTATAAGACAATAAAGTAGATAATATAAATAAGAATATAAAAAATAAAATATAAGAGAATAACTAAAATAAAATAAAAGATATTATATAATATATAAAGTATCATAATTATTACGATACTTTATACGCTAAAAAATACGTGTCACCGGAACTGAACGAAGATAATCTAAATCTTCAAATCGAGTTCGATCAAGCTGCTCAAAATATGAACTCTCTAAAAGCTTTTTTTTATGTCTATAAAATGTAGGACGTGGCATACTAAGATATTCAAAAAGTTCTTTATCATTCATGGATTGATCCATATAAACGATATCAGAGTATTTATATACATTAAAATCACGTTTATTTTGATTGGTTTCAGGATTATTTTGAGTAGAATTAACCATAATTCGCTTTGGTTTCCGACCAGCATTGCGAGTAGTGTAGTATTTAACGGTTTCGGGATCATAACTTATGCTTAATATGTCGTTTTTTATGTCAAAGTTAATATTGTAAGATTCAAGAAGAGATTTTATTGCATAAAAATCATTTGTTTTAATTAAATTTTTGTCGGGATTTGTTAATTCTGAATTATGAGTAGATATAACTGGTTTAATATAATATCTGACTTCCTTTTTTTGTGACATAGGTACCTCCGCAGTGATAGTTTCACTAAATGTATCATTTTTAATAATGATACATAATATATAATACTATTAAATATTTCGTAAGTCAATATTTGTAAAATATTTAATAATTGTCGAAAATATGAATAATAAGTACTATAAAACAAGATAAAAATGAAAGAAATAGGTCAATTAAATATGAAAAAGCAATATATCTTGCAAAAAAATGCTTAGAATTAGATTAAATCGAGAGAATGAATGTACCAAAGGAAGTATATTCGGCGTTCAGGCATTAAGTGCTAAGCAGAATTTTCAAATTAAAGGGAATGGCTTAAACAAAACGTTTATAAAAAATATTGCAAGGATCAAAAGAGCCGCAGCAATTACAAATTGTAAGGCCAAACGGCTTTCGCCAGAGATTGTATATGCAATAGAAGCAGCAAGCAAATAGAAGCAGCATGCAATGAAGTTATATGTTGAATGTTTGAAGACGAGTTTATTGTAGATGGGATTCAAGGTGGTGCAGGTAACCAGTGCAAACATGAACATGAATGAGGTTATTGCGAACAGGGCAATAGAGATGTTATGTGGACAAAAAGGGGATTATACAATAGTACATCCAAATGATCATGTGAATATGTCACAATCAACAAATGATGTAATTCCTACTGCAGGAAAATTAACGGTTTTGGATCTTTTAGAGCCGTTGGAAAATCAGTTAGAAGAGTTAGAAGCTGCATTATATAAAAAAATCTAAGGAATTTGATGGGATAGTAAAGATAGGACGTACACAGTTATAAGATGCTGTTACGATGAGATTAGGACAGACATTTCATTCGTATGCGAGCATGGTTGGAAGGAATCTAGACAGATTAGAAAAAAATAATAGAAGAGATGTATGTAGTAAATATCGGGGCAACAGCAATAGGAACGGGAATAAATACATCGGAATACTATTTTGACAATATCGTACCGGTATTAGCCAAAATATTCGCTCATCCACTTGTACAGGTAGATGATTTGTTTGATGCGACGAAAATCTTGATGGATTTGTAAGAAGAACTTCTGAGATAAAGAAATGTGTGATAAATTTATCAAAATCTGTAATGATCTACATATTTTAGCAAGTGGACCAAAGGACGGAAGGAGAGATAGCATTACCGTCAATGCAAAATTGATCATTCAGTATGTAAGGAAAGGTGAATCCTATAATACTAAAGGTGGTATCTCAGGTAGCATTTTATTTAACAGGGCATGATATGATGATAACAATGACAGCTGAGACCTGGCAGATAGGATTAAGTGGATTTGAGCAGATTACATTTTATAATTTTATTAATCTGATTATGACGTTGGCGAATGCTGTTGAAACACTCACAAATAACTGTATAATCGAAATTAAAGCAAATAAGCAGAGATGTAAAGAGCTATTAAATGCAAGTGTCAGAATAGCAACGGTTCTTTGTCCATACATTGAATATAAAAGTCAAATCTGGCAAAGAAATCTTTAAAAGTGGTGTACCAGTTAAGTAGCATGCAATAAAATGGATTAATAAAGGAAAAAGAATTAAGCGTAATTTTAAATCCATATGCTATGATTGAAGCCAGCAATCAAAAAAGAAGCCAGGGTGATTTAATGCTATAAAAAATAAATGGTATGTAGTCTAAAACATAAAAATAGTGCGACAATTTGCTGTATATAAAAAAATATTTGAAAAGGAAAGTATTACTGCAAAAAAAAATGCATGATATGTTTCATTGCATTTTAATGGTAAAAGTACACTATATGTAGCAATAAAAGTAAAAGATATTTATGTATCTAATAAATTTCTATTAAGTTCTTTTTGCTTTTCATTATCCTTTATATAATGTGTTGTAGTTGTAATATTTTCATGACCAAGCACATTTTTAGCATAGTTAATATCACCGCCGGTTTTTCTATAATCTTAGTTGCATAGCTGGAGCGGAGTTTATGAGGAGTTATTTTAGAACCGATTTCTGGAGCTCCAATTTTGGCATATTTTTTTACTAATATTTCGACACTCCGGACAGATAGCCGCAGACCTTTTTTTGATCCCTGGGTGGAGAGAAAAAGAGCCTGTTCATTTTGATCTGATAGAAATTGAGGGGCGTATTTCAAGCCACTCGAGTAAGGCGGCTTCAACACTATCACTAAAATAGACTGTGTCTTCTTTACCACGCTTTCTTATAATGTTAAAACAGTGTGTTCTAAAATCAATATCCTATATCTAAAAGAAACAGTTCAGATACGCGTATGCCGGTATTAAGCGCTAACGTATATATAGCTTTATCACGTATATATGTTTTTCCTCTGTTGTATTCCTGTCTGTCAGACATCTGAGAAGATCCATGATCTATTACATCCATGATCTGGTTTATTTGGTAATTATCAAGTGCAATAACTTGATGCTTGTCAAGAGTCCTCTGACGAATTCTAAGAACTGGCGCATTTGAAATATATTCGCTATCAAGAAATACGTATATAGTGATTTGAGTGCGCTTAAATAATTATTACGCGTGGCAGTCTTAGTAGGAATTATGTTTTGGTAGGTATGATTTGCTTCTAGTATTTTTTCCTTTCTCATTGCCCCATATATACTTATATGGTAGAAGAACTCCTCAAAATCAATTTTTTTAACTGATTAAGATCATCTATTGTAAAATCTTTAATTTCAGCATATTTTTTTGAAAAAAATATATTATTATCCAACAGCCAGTAAAGAAAAAATTGTATGCGCTGCAGATATGCCAATTGAGTCAGAGGTTTTGTAAAACCTGAAATAGAAATTATATAATCATGACAAAATTTAGGTAAAAAGTCAATAATTCTGCAATTTTAATTCATTTTGCGAAGCTTTTGAATCAATGTAATTATATGACATAAAGCATATCCTTTGAAAAAATAGTGTTTTTAATATTAAGATGTATATTTTATTCGCATAATTAATATTATGCGAATAGATAGATAATGATATACTACACCATTTCAAAGTATTTTTCAAGTTTAATACACTATTCAAAAATTAAAAGACAGCCCTATATAAATAAACAAATGCTTAAGACTGTCCTTTGATTTTTGATAAATCCGGATGGGGGGAGGCTGTTGCAATCATCATTTATCCGGATTTTAAATTATGCTCTATATACAATATTTCCATTAACAATTGTGAAAAGAACATTTGATTTTTTAACAGAAGACATAGGCTCAGTGAATATGTTACGATCAAGTACAATCATATCTGCATATTTTCCGTCATCAGGGAACCGAGTTTATTTTCCATACACACTTTTGGCTGAATTAAGGTATAGCATCTCACAGCTTCTTCTATCGTAAGTGCTTCAGAAGGCATATATCCTCCTTTTGGATTTCCGTCATTGGCCCTTCTTTCGACAGCTCTGTATATCTGATCCATAGGATTCATGGAACTTGCAGTATAATCAGTTCCAAATGAGACATTTACGCTGGTATCTAAAAATGACTTGAGATGCCATAATTCTTTTTGTACTTCTTTGTCATAGACCATAAGATATGGATTATCTTTCCATTTTTGTGTCGGAGCAAGAAAATCAGGTGTAAGATTTAGGGATATTCCCAGTCTGGCAGGTCGTGATATATCTTCAGCGGCGACTGTATCGCAGTGCTCTATACTAAAGGTATTATTCATTTTTATGCCCATAGCTGCCGCATTTTCATAGGTGTCAAGAACCATTCTAAATGCAGCATCTCCACAGCAATGTGTATGCATTGCCAGACCATGTGAATCGGCAAGTTGTATATAGTTTAAAAGCTGCCGCATGGTCCAGAAAGGCTTACCCACAATATTAGTGTTTTTGTATGGAGTTAGCATATAGGCAGTCATTCCGGCTCCGGTTCCATCCATAAATGCTTTCAATGCGTTAAGGTGAAACATGTCACTATTCATTAACTTTTTTCCATATTCAATGGATGAATCGGTAGCTTTTTCTGCATCAAGAGATGCAAATATGCGGACATTTAACAGGTTGTTCTGTTCAAATTTTTTTATATATTTATACATTTCACAATCGGCGGTATAAAATCCATATCATTTATTGATGTGACACCATATTTCGTCCAGACATCAAGCATGGCCCCTACCGTCTTATCAGTAGTTTTAACACCGTATTTAATAGTGATATCCATTGCGACCTGATCACTTAGCAGACCGGTAGGATTACCGTTTTCATCGACAGAAATCATTTCGGGATGGCCATTACTTATAGTGGAAATGGTTTCTTTATTTATGCCTGCTTCTTCCAATAGATATGAGTTGACCCATACTTTATGTATGTCCAGGTCTACAGCCATGAATGGTTTGTCAGGAATTACAGGATCAATATCCCGCTTTGTAGGCATTGTTCCATCCCAATTGGCTGCATACCACTTTTCCGCACGTATGCAATCAGCGTCTTTATGTGTTTCATAGAAAGATTTTATCATATTGACGCATTCTGATATGGATTCGGCTGTACTTAGATCGACTTTTGGGGCATATGCCATCATATGTGTATGTCCATCTATAAAACCGGGCATGAGAAGCTTGTCATCAAAGTCTATAATTTGAGTGTCGGAGATATATAATAATTTAAATTTTCATTATCTGTAACAGATATGATTTTTTTTTCGGATACGGCAACGCCACCTGATAACATGCCATGTGTTACAGTATATATGTTTTTACTCTTAAATATTTTATCTGCTTTCATAATATTACCTTTTTTTTGATAAGTTGCTGATTTAAAACTATATTAATTTAGTTTAAAAAGCAAAACCGGCTATCAGATACATTGCTATGGCAAAAATTCCACCAATAGCAGCATATGGAAGCATCGCTTTTACCTGTACCATGTTGTTTACACCAGTGCCGACAGATGTCATGAAAACAGCATCGGCATACATACAGCAATGACTGCCGAATGCAACTCCAGACATTATAGCTCCAACTATTATTGCGGGATTTACGCCCATTTTACGGCCATTGGAACAAATATAGGAATTGTAAGAACTACCAATGCCCAAAAGTTTGCCGTTACATATGCTAAAAAGGCTACTGCGAGAAACACAATAAGCGGAAGCAGCTGAGGTGTTATATTTTCAGAGCAATATTTAATTACAAGATCTGAAAAGCCCATATTACTTAATGCCAGATGCATAATAAAAGCAGCAACGACTACAAGATTAATTTCGGTCATGCTCTCTGCACCACGTTCCACGCATTCGAAAAAATCTTTGAATGTCATGGTTTTGGTTGTAATGTATAGAATCCCCTGGACTACAAGTGTTGCCATAAGACCTGCAACAAGATTAATGTTGAATATAATAGTTACCACAACAAGAACTACCATAGGAATTATGAAAAACCATGGATTACCTTTTTCATTTGAGACAGGGATTTCTTCGCTTGTGCTTTTGGATATCTCATCCAGTGTATCACCTCCTGAATTGACACGCTCATATGCCTTTTTCATATTCCCTATTTTAGGCATAATTCCGAGTGCTAAAAGAAGGCAGCATATGATGGCGGCAATAGGATAAAACATAAAAGGTATTGCCTGGATATATATTTTATTTCCCATACCGGTATCATTAAGTGTACTAATAGCACATGCAGCCCAGCTTGTGATCGGAAGCATAACACAAACACATGCTCCCATGCTGTTTACGGTGTATGCAAGATGTTCTCTTGGAATCTTTTGTTTATCTGTTATTCCTATCATAGTAGTTTATACGGCCAGTGCGTTCAGATAATCATCAATAAATACAATTCCTCCGAGAAGCCATGTTAAAAACATCGATTTTTTTGATGAATTTGCAAGTTTATTCATTATTTTGGAAAATCCGGTCATTGCTCCGGATTTTTCGAGTAGTTTTATCATTGCTCCGGCAAGTACTGCAAATATCAATATATATTGAAGGGTTGAGTTTCCAAGGACTTCATATATATGATCAATAAATCCTGTAAAAAATGTACCCTTACATTCAATTACTACGGCAAGAAATGCAGCGCATATCATTGAAAATAACAGATTACGTGATATAAATGCTACTATGACAAGTAAAATGATAGGTATTAACATTATAAGTATCTTCATAAGCCATTCCTCCTTATGCCATTGCCGGACTGTCCCACAATTTAAGTTTTGTGACGATCCCCATACTTAAAGCATTTCGGTATATTTCATATCCCCATGCTGCATCCTCAACAGGCATGCCACCGGTTGTAAATAGTATTATGTCATCATCATTTTTACGTCCTTTTGTTTTCCCGGAAACTATATCTCCCATTTCTATTATTTTATCTGTAGTCATTTTTTTATCATGAATAAGATCCAGATAATATGCACCGAGCATTTCAAGTTTTGGATAATAGGGGTATTCATATTCATCATGCCAACATTCCCACATCTTCCAGTTATCAACCACATTTACGGCTTTATTTAAGATAAAATCATCTGCTAATTTTATTGTTGCAGGTAATAAAAGCAGAGCACCTTTATTGAGCCATTCTTCTTTTATTTCAGGATCGACAGTGGAACCGGATGTTGCTACACATATTATATCCGCACCTCTTACGGCGGCTTCATGAGTATCTTCAATAATATATTCTTTATCTGGAAAATAATTTTTCATATAAGCTATGAAATTTTCAGAGGTTATACGTCTTCTACCGCATACTTTTACTGTATTGATCCCCTGCACGGATTCAAGAACAGCTCTTATAGCTGTTTTTCCCATTACCCCCGGACCGATAACACTGGCTACATGAGCATCATTTTTTGCAAGAAATCTGGCGGCAACACCAGGAACGGCTCCGGTTCTTATTGCGCTTAGTAGATTCGCTGACATATATGCAAGCGGTGCGCCGGTATCTTTATCGTTTAATGTATACATAAGGATTGAACGGGGAAGACCTTTTTTAATATTTTCCTTGTTTGAGCCGTACCATTTTTCACCACAGACTTTGAAACGTCCACCAAGATATGAGGGCATCGCCATGAATCGTCTGTCAGGTCCTGTTTTTGGCATTCCCTCGAATTTTGGATTTTCCGGAAAATCAATCATTATGCCATGGGAATTATGATTTTTACTGCCCATTATATAATCGCCTTTTCCAAGTAATTCAAACATTTCAGTCATTACATCAACGCATCGTCCCATGTCAGTGACACCTGCTTTTATCATATCTTCTTCATTTAAAAATAAAAATTCTACTTTTGAACTGTTTTCCATATTTATACCTCCTGATATGAAGCTGATTTACGAGTTGATATACAAAAAGGTGAGTGACAATGTTTTTACATTTATGTAACACCATTGTCACTCACCTCTTGGTTGATGACTTTATTATAAATAATTTAAAATTTCTGCATAGGAAAAAACGAACAGAATTTTATAAGATATTATATAATATAAAATATCTTATATTAAATCATATAATATCATATAATATCAAGTTTGTTATTATATACATCACTGCGGACAAATTCATAATATTCCTTAGGAGTTTCATTAATATATTTTCGGCATGATCTTATCATATGTGATTAATCATAATAATCACAATCCATAGCAATGTCCATAAAACTTATCTGGGGGCTGTTATGCTCCTGCATTTTTTGGAGAAGATATTGAAATTTAATTATTTCTGAAAACTTTTTGGGGTCATGCCATAGTTGGCTTTAAAACTTTGTTATATAACGGTCTGAATAACCTGCATCATCAGCTATCATCTTTAATGACTTACATCCATGGTTATATACAATTTCATTTCGGATATAATTTTTCAGATCATGATCGTAATCTGTGTCAATCATATATTTGCGATAATATTCTTCCATAAATGTCTTAATCTGAACACGAAAATCTGTTGTATTGACAATGGCATCAAATGACTTTTCATCATACATAAGTTCCTCAAATATTATATCTTTTGTGATTATCTCTGAGAATGATATAGATTTAAATTTGGGGATAAAGCCGGGCAGAAAGCGCACACCAAAATAACGATTTCCTAATTTGAGTTTAAGCGGACGTGGCGAAAATCCGGTTCCACAGAGTACAATGTCCGGATTTTTCGAATCAAGGCAATACATTATATCTACACAATCATCAGGAATACCCAATGCTGATATATCCATATCATCAGCTATAAAAGAATAGAAATGTGATATTCCAAAATTATTGATAACGTACTTTTTATAATGATGAGTTGCATTTAGAAAAAACGGCTGTCTTGGTAAAATTAGTTCTTTGTCATCCATATAGAATTCTCCTTATATTACTATTTAGATAAACAAAAAGATGCCACACTTAAATGTGACATCCTCGTCTGTGAAAATAATTCATTTTTCGATATATAATACGCTTTTATGAACAGCTTGTCAAAAATTGCTTTGCATCGTGGACACCAAGCTGATACAGGCGTTCAAGTTTTGCGGGATCCTTTTCTGTTTTACTTATTTTAATATGTTTAGATGGACGTAAAACTTCAGCAATTTTTTGATTTTCTAATTCTTTTAAATGGCGTATCTGTTCATTATACATGATATGCCTGTTTGCAAATTTTTCATAGAATTTAGGATAGTGCCGTTTATATACGGAAGTAAGTATTTTTGGCATAGGCTTTTTTACGTAATCTGCAGGTTTGGTTAAAATAACAACCAAATGATCGTACCCCAGGTCAAGCATCTTCTGATAGGGGATACTATCGGTAACAGCACCATCCAGGTACAATTCATTTCAAGCCGTACGGGTTTTGAAACAATAGGCATTGAACCGGATGCGCGCAATACATCCATCTGGTCAAATACGCTTTTTAGTTTGATATATTCGGGATTTCCGGTTTTTATATTTGTAACAACAGCCCAAAAGGGAATATCTTATTTCTGAAATGTGGCATCATCAAATGGATCCAGTTGATGTGGAACAATATTGTATGCATATTCGGTATCAATAATATTACCTGTTTTAAGCAATGGTTTAAGTCCAAGATAATTTTTATCACTATTATATTTTTTGTTGTAACGGATAACTCTGCCAGGCTGCTTAGAAAGATAATTTACACCAAATAACGCGCCTGCTGACACACCAATAATTGCATCAAACTTAATATTTTTTTTCATAAAGACATCTAATACACCTGCTGTGTACATCCCACGCATAGCGCCACCCTCTAATACAAGAGCAGTTTTATGTTTTATTTCAGTTGATTTTGTCATAAATTATCCTTTCAAACAGTTGATGAATCTATTTTAAAAACGATACTTTATTATCTTATATATCATAAGATACAAGATGTGTTTAGCTTAAAATATGTACATTTAATATATAAGCTTGAAATATTTTTAAATCATAGCGGCTATATTAAATGAAAACTGATCTGTATTTTATAATAGCCCGACATACATAGCAATCAAGACAACAATAAGTATTGGATAAGCAATAGATAGTATTCCAAGGAATATTGAATTTTTTCGTATTCGTTTATTTTTCCGATAGGAGTATATTATGGAAAACAGAGTCAATATCCAAAGTATAATCAGTAATGTTATAATAATAAGTGTAGACATACGTTTCCTCTTTTCATTATATTAAATGAATCTCTGCAAGGCTAGTATACTACTTTGTTATAAGAAATAATACATATTTTTTTACAATTCTGTTCCAAAATTTTCCCCAACAAAAAACAGCCGCATTTTCTGCAGCTGTTTTTTTTATTGCTTTAATGCACCAGATGTGTATGGATCTTATGCGTTATTGCCGGGTTGTTACCGCCTGAATATAATGATGCTGTTGATTGTTCATAATCTGCATTCTTGTAAGCATTTTCAATCGTTTTGATTTCTGTTATCTCATAATACTTGTTAGCTTCGCACCATGTATTTGTCGGAGTAAGGAATCCGATCGATCTTGCTGGGTCTACCTTATTAGGATTGCCAGACATTGCATAATCATCATCCAGATACAGCGGCACTTTAAATGCATAATCATAAGTCCTTGAACATCCTGTAGCATCGTATACCACGTCAAATGGTGTTGATGATGGTCTTAGATCAAGTCCTAACTGATCATTGCAATTATTTGGCACACCTGCTGTGACAAGTGCATCTCTTGTATTAACTATTGTTCCAAGTTTATTTCCTGAATCTGCCTTTGCAATACCTTCTGTTGCTTCAAGCCTGTTGTAATCCAACAGTGCTGCTTTCTGGACTTTGCCAGGGGAAGCTGACTGATACTGATTCTACATATCCGTATGTGTAGATATGCACCCATCCGTACTGGCCTAAAAGGAACAGTGGATCAGGATTAGGATTATCCTTGTCCTCATAGTAGTTAATATCCGGCGATTCATGATCTCCTCTTTCTGTATAAGTATATATACAGAAGTTCTTAACCTTAAATGGTTCTCCATCCGACTTCTTATACTCTGTAAGGTTGCCTGCCACATCCACTGCATACAGTCTTACTGTAAGATTAGATGATACAGGGAATTCTTCATAAAGATTAGGTGTAGCTGCCCATGTTCCGTCATGATCGTCACCGCTTCGTCTTGTAAGTTCATATGTCTTGGTTGTTCCGTGTTCGTCATCTTTTACGATTGCCCAGACAAATTTGACTCCTGATAATGAATCTTTAAGAGGCAGCTTGATTTCAGTTCTCATTGCTGCTTCATTGATCGTTCCATCATCATTGATGGTTCTGCTGCTGTCCGGAACATAATCGCTTGATATTCCTCTGTAGATCGTACCTGTATGCACAGCGTCTTCGATGTCAATACCTCTGGCTGCTGGTGCAGTCTTATCAATCTTTATTGTAACAAATTTGGTTTCCAGTTTATTTGCCTTGTGGCTTGAATCTGTTGCAATGCCGTAAAAATCAGACACGCTTTCATTTGTGTCATTCTTTGATGTGGATACCTGATCTTTTGATCCGCTGAAGTCTTTACTCTGCCAGTCATACCATGAACTGCTGTCATTACGTCTGATAAGCAGATTCTTCATGCCTTTACCGATATCCCTGCCATACATGTTGATCGACACATCCTTGTTGAGCCAGTCTGTGTTCCATGTGATCTGTGGCAGTGTACCCGGTGTGCATGACAGCCGAAGTGATACAGGTGATACTGAAGATTTGGTTGCCTTTGCATACACATAATCCTTGTCATCAGTCTTTGTAACAGTAAGATATGTTGAATCTTCTTCCGGTCCAATATCATCCACCCAGTAGGCATAAATGGTGGTGTCGGATGTGAATCGTGTACTTGATACACCGATCACGCCATTTTCATTGATTATTTGCTTAGAACCATCAGCCCAGTCGGCATCTATATCATACCGATCAGTGTAATATCCATAGAATGAATATCCGGTCATCTGAGGTGTTGTTATTGCACCTATCCTGTTTACACATTCCTTTTCAAGGAAAAATCCGTCAGCATATCGTTCATAGATTGCTGATGTGTGCGTTTGTCTGCGCCCTGATTGTCAAGAGTGATCTTGAACACCTTGGCGCTCCAGCCTGCATATACAGTTACATTATCTGTGAATCTGCTGGATGTGGCTTTTATGTTGCCATACTCATCAATTATCTGTTCAGCACCGTACCAGTATCCGGTAAAAGTATAACCTGTACGGCTTGGCACTTTAACTTTTGAGGTTTTACTTGTACATTTGTAATCAAAGTAAAAACCGTTCTGATATTTCTCATAGATAATTCCGCTTCCGCCTGAACCACCATTATCGTCAAGATTGATTCCGTAGATTTTGGATTCCATCTTGCTGTCAACGTGATTCCGTCTGATGCAGCATCTTTGTTGTCTTTACGTTTTGGATCTATCCATTTAAATAACTGATTTTTATCCATCTGCTGACCATCTACCCATACATTCTGTACTACTTTTCCATCTGTATCGTAGACTTTAGTGTCACCATGATACCATCCCATAAAGTCATATCCTGTCCTGCCTAAATCAAGAGCACTGTAAATGTCATGTGTTTTATCATTATAAGCATAGAAATCAGGATACCATGTTGTCGGAAGCCCGTGGATGATAGAAGTCTGTTGCACCTCCCCAGTCAAGTGTAAGACTCGTTTTCATTGGCTCCCAATGTGCTGTTACTGTTGTACTTCCATCCCATACATAACGACGTCCGGATGTAGACCACTGTTTACCTCCAACATATGCGTCAAGAACAGGTTCTCCGTTCTCATCCCAGAGCATTACATCTCCACAGTACCAGCCTTTGAAGTAATAACCTGTTTTTTTGACCCTGTATTTTCCATATACTCCAGGAAGTTTACGTCCCGGACTTCCACCATCTAAAATGAAATAATTGTTATAAGTTGCGATTTCTCCATCGGAACCACCACGGGTTGTTGCACCGTTATATACAAGCGTAAGTCCGTATGTAAGTTTAGGAATCCATCTAGCCCATACTTCAGTATTGCCTTTCCACATATAGTTTCCAGATTTATCAGACCATTGTTTTCCGTCTATCCATACATCCTTTTGAACGTTGCCGTTTGAGTCCCACAGCATTGTGCTGCCACAATACCATCCACCAAAATCATAACCAGTTCTTTTAACTGTTCCACTTCCAAATACTCCGGCTATTTTTTCTCCATAAGTAAAATATCCCACCCATGTTTTACCGTCATATTCACCAGCTGGCATTGTTAAGCCACTGTTTGAAAGAGTTTTACCTGTAGAAGCATCTATTCCGCTGTAATGAAGCGTAAGTGCTTGTTTGGTTTCATTTTTTACCCAGTCGGCAATTACATATGTGTCTCCATCCCATTTATAGTTTCCATAGTTGTCAGACCACTGTTGTCCGTTGATCCATACATTTTTTATCAGATCTCCGTTATTGTCCCACAGTTTTGCAACTTTTCCGGAGCTATTGCAGACCCACCATCCATTAAAGGTATAACCTGATCTCTTTACTCGACCCGGACCATAGATGTTACTGATGGATGAATCATAATGCAGGAAATTATTGTGCTCTGCTACAGCACTCTCGCCAGATGGCAAAGTCGTTGCATTATTATAGTTGAGTGTCAGCTTGTAATAATTTGCTTTCCAGTGTGCGGTGATCGTGGTTGCACCATTCCACATATATAGTGGATGCTTGCTTCTATCAGACCATTTTGAACCGTTTACATATGCACCGCTTACTGGTGTACCATCGGAATAGAATAGTTTTTGGCTTCCGCAATACCATCCATCTAAGGTGTAGCCTGTCTTTTGTACACTACCACTGCCAAATACATTAGGTATCTGACAGGTTTCATTATATTCAGACATACCATATGACGAACCATTATGAACTCGATGGAAATAAGCATCCCACGTTGTTTGATCTGGATGTGTTGTTGCTCCATTATAATTAATTGTCAGCTTATATCCAATCTTTACGTCTATACGTGTTTCATTGAATGCAAGTCCCATGTATGTTCGAATCTGATTGGATTCGTTTATTTCCGTATCACCTGTATAATGAGGATTTCCGTCATCAGACAAGCCATATCCCTGTTTTTCATCAGAACGATAAAACCCTTGTGGAATATATTCTTTAGAATCTTTAGATGTTACTTTAAGCCAAGGTGTATGTCCTGATACATTGACATTGACCATGTGAATAGTATATTTGAATTTGGTCATACCATCTTCATCAAGAGGAGTAACATCGTAACCAATATAACCTCTGCTTGGGCTGTAATCATTCCAGTTATCTATTTCTTTAGAACCATCATTTTTGTCATCATATCCTGGAAATTTTATTTCCAACGCTCTTTCTGATACAAGATCAAATGATAGATTTTTATAGATTGCAGCCTGTGATGAAACCTTTCCGACAGTCATGTTGAAACCAATGATCCCGAAACAGAAAATCAATCCTACAAACAGTTTCTGTAGGATAGCTTGTAGCATTTGCTTTTTTTCGTTTACTTCCATTGCGTCAAATCCTTTCTGTGTGATATATTTAGTTTTCAATGTGCTACATCTACATTGATAGACTTTTAATATAGGGAAATCCCTATATAATAAATATGGGTTTTGCAAAATGACTACTAATATTTATTTTGTCCACATATATGTAGATATTTTTCTTACTATATAAATATGGATTCTGATAAATAATAGGAAAAAAGTACAAAAAAAAGAGTATGTATATTTCAACATACTCTTTTAAATATAATTATTAAATTATGTACATAGAATTTAATATGACCATCCCATAAATTCGCATACTGACTGCTATACTATACTTGCTAAATTATACAACCATTTTTTTCATCTTCTGTAGGAGTAATGTTACGATAATAATAATTATAACCTATGCTGTCTATTCTATCTTCCTCTTCATTCATAATTCTTGATCCATCTGCCCATGTACAGGAATATTCTTATATTTATACGCATATCTAGTATCATACTTCCAGATTTTACCTTCATCCACACCTGTCATAATACCATTTTCTACAGTATAAAATGTTCCGTCATATCTGCAGTCTCCGCTGTAACTCCAGTCTACATGTCCATTTCTTACATAGAACCAGTTATTTCCATATTTAACAAGTGTTTCATCGTTCCAGTTTATCTGTCCATTCTCCACGAACCACCAGATTCCGTTGTATTTTACAAGTGTTTTTGCACCGAAATCAACTCTGCCGCCATGTACATACCACCATGTTCCGTTATACTTGCAAACTGTGCTTCCGCTGAAGTTTACTCTGCCGCCGCTTACATGCCACCATGATCCGCTATATTTTACGAGCGTATTTGATGAGAAATCAACCTGTCCGTTATGCACATACCACCATGATCCATTAAATTTGCAAAGAGTATTTGCACCGAAGTTCACACGGCCGCCTTCAACAAACCACCATGTTCCATTATACTTAACCAGTGTTCTTGCACCAAAATCAACTTTGCCGCCATGCACATACCACCATGATCCGTTGAATTTTACAAGTGTGTTTGCACCGAAGTCAATGTTTCCATCGTGTACATACCACCATGATCCGTTATACTTTACAAGGGTATTTGCTTTATTTATTGCACCGTCTGTGTAATAGTTCCATGCATTCCCTTCATGATACAGACCATTCTTTGCTGTTGTTTGTTCTGCTGATACAGTCTGCGTTGTACCCGTTACAGCCGGTACTGCTGTTACACTCATTGACAGACACATCGCTGCAATGAATAATTTCTTTGCCATATTTTTCATGACACGTTCCTCCTTATAATTTGTTTTATGTTAATATATTTACTTTCATATATATAGTGTATTTTTTTTGCGATTTGTCCACGAAATCTGCAAAAAAGATGCAAATTTTTTGAAGCGATTAATATTATAGCACAAATAGGAGAAAATGACTATATGGAAAAATTAAAGCCTATATGATTTATTTGTAAAAAGGACATATTATATTGATCAATATCTAATATGTCCTTAAATAATTGTAATATACTGGCATTGTTATTTTCCAAATTAATACAGCATACTTATCCTTTTATCCCTACTTTGCAAACTGAAATACAATCTGACTATACTCTTCTAATATTATCTTATAATATATACCTTATACAGAGAGCAAAAACGTGCACTTTTGTTTTTGCACTTATCATTTCATATCGTTCGAGTATGATTTAAACTCACAAAAATTCAATATTGCTATCAAAAACATGTTAATCTAAAACTATACATGGCAAAAACAGACAACAAATAATGCTGTCTGTCTCTTTATCACATATCTATCTCAGAACCCTAAACTATGGCTGGAAGCATATTAACTATCTCATACTTCCAGTCATGTTTCCCACATCTTTTTATCTGCTATTTCAATTGCCCGATCTAATATCATCTGATAAATATCGTTTTTATCAGTGTCTTCAATCTTTTCAAAGTCTTTTTCAAGCTGCTTTACATTATTAATATTCAATCTATATAAGACTTTTTTCACAACATCGGATTTGTATATGATACCGCCTACCATAATCTCATTCGCTTTGAAGCAAAGGCTTCTAAGATCTCTTATCTCACAACAAATTGTACTTATTGCACTATTTTTTCTCATATAAACGTTTTTTTCATTATTCGCAGCTTTAAGTCTCGCCTGTATGCGATAATTTTCTCTCTGTTTTTTAGAAGGGTTCCTAAACTCAGGCAATACTTTTTTGTCTATATCGCCTATGTCATCAACTTTGAAGTATTTACAGATTCTTATGATATTTTCATTCATATCCGATGTAGCACATGCGCTCATTGCATAATCAAGAAAATTCGTAATCTTTGATTTGGTTGACTTACAGATTCTATCATAAAGCCAACGGATTTTTTCTTTATCATTATAGTCAGCTAAATTTTCCCACAAATTCCATACATTAACATATCCTTCATATTTAGCAATTAACTCACTTATATATTCATCAACTAACTCTTGATTTTCAGCAATTCGGCGATATTTATATACTTTTTCATATGGCACATCTAACTGATTAGCCTCATCATTAAAGCTGACCTTATAATCAATATATGGATCTTTGATTTCACTCTCGTTGAAATGGTCTTTGGAGCATTTATATTTGAAAAGTGATTCCCTTAATCCTCTTGCCATTGATAAGTACCAGATCAATACCAATGATCGGATCAGATAAAGAACATATGTTTTGACATGCAACATAATCCCAACCGTAATAATCTGTTTCTGTTTTATCAGCTATCCATGCAATTGCATTGACCAACATTTTACCTTTAAATCTATCCGCATTAATACATTTGTTATATTTAGAAATAAAATTGTTCATATTGCTATATTTCTCAGCTAACTTCATAAGAAACATATCAGCTAACACCTTATTCTGTGGCAAAATTGTACAATCTTTTTGCAGATTCTCAAATATATTCGCAATCTACTTCCGTCTCCATTAATTTTTTTTTTCTCATCTAATTTTTTCCTTTTTCTGTATCTTCTGCATCTATTTTTATGTTATATCTTTGCAGACCTTCAGCTTTAACAACATTTTTAACATATCTCAAACTTACTCCAACTTTTTCCGCAATAATCTGATATGTATACTCAGGATGTTCCTGTACCAATGTAATTACTGCAGTCGTTTTATTTTAAATTTCTTTTGCCTCTCCGTATCTTCATGTACCTTTATTTTTCTTGGAAATCCCTCTAAGCCTATCTCTTTAGACTCTTCATTAAGTAATTCCAATTTTACTTTTAATTTTGAATTGGTAAATTTAAATGCTGTATCTCTATCCACACTTCTTATGATACTATTGATTTCACCATTTGGCAGTGCAGTAGCGAAATGATTATTCAATTCATACACAGCCTCTATAGCTTCATCTTTTGACATAATCTGCACCGCACAGTTGAAATACATAAAAGCCATCATATGGCGCATTTTATCTCCACTTTTGGCACGATAATCTGCCAGTTTAACGATACATTCCATACGGTGTTGCAATAACTTACATCCTGAATTCTTATTATACTGTTTTTCCTTTTTTTATAATCTCTACATCTGTCAATTGATTTTTCAATTTTATTGGTTAATACATCCTCAAAATCTTTGATATAATTATTTTCATGATAAATTATTTCAGAATACTTTCCTGCTTTGCTGTTATAAGTTCCTGGAACCCGAACAACTCTTGAGGCATCCATTACACTTCTATCAACATCGACTTCCTGAATATCTTTAAATTTATCTGCATACTCATCAAACTTTTTGTATACCAGTTCAAATTTCTTAACCATTCTTCCCGTTTGTGAATTAATATATATTGGCTTATCTAATACGTTAAATACCCCATAACCTCGCCCCGTGAATGTAATGATAGTTGGTTTACATATTTCATCATTTTCAATCAATTCAAACATTCTCTGTTTAACGCACTCCAATAATTCATCACTTGGATTACTATGACAGTCCAGATCCACGTAAAATGCAGTACGAGCCAGCACATTCTCTGTAGCCCTTGATTCACCACTGTATATCCCTAACGAAGTATATGTATCAATCCCATCTTGAATATTTAGCGGTTCAATTAGTTTTCGCGTGTTTTCGCTCCACCCATTATTTGTAATCTTGCATATAAAAGTTAATGACATCGCCCCATATGCATGATATAATGTTTCATGAATATATTAGCATCTTTTGAATTAACCATTTTAATAAAACCTATCCTTTCTTGAATTTGGGAGAAATCCCTCAAGATAAAGATGGGTTTTGATAAATTCACACTAAAAAATAATTTTCAAAAAGTTGCCTATATTCTCTAGAACGCCCTAGAATATAGGCTTTTATCACTTCAATCATAAAAAAAGAACCACACCTCATCGATGTGATTCCTTCTAGCTTAGATTTCTTTATTCTCTTTTTGACTTATCCAATTGATACTTCATATATCCTGCGTATATGTACTGATATAGTGGATATACAGCCAGCAGACATGTTATCCAGCTTCCTTCATATTCAGTACCTCTACATGCCATGATAACAGCAAATATCATTAATGATAGAATCAGTGCTATCAGATGCAGCCATATGATGCGTTCTTTCATCTTAGCAGCGCATAGCTCTGAATAAAGTACTGACTATACAAGGTTCTATGTATATCAGACACGTAACCATGTTATAATCGCTGCATGCCGCAAGTATGAGCAATATAGTTAGCGTGATTGCTAGCATTGTCTGGCTAAATAAGTCGATCTGGGTGTTGTTTGTGTCTAAGTTCATATGATTTTCCTCCTATCTCAATATTTGAAATTTCATACAATAAATCTGGATTTTGCAGAATTTTATTTATTCGTTTTTCTTAGCGACAGTTCATCTGTATACGAATATATCTTCTCTGTGAACTGCCTCAAATATGGTATCACTTTATCCCTCAATATATCCACCTTCTGTCTTGCTGTAAGCTTTTCTGCTTCTGCTTTTCTTTTCTTCTTAAAACTGTATCATCTTCACTGACTATCCGCGCAAACGTTCCGGATCAGTCCGATTAATGATTTCATCATTATGCTCACGCCACAGCTTATCCTTTTCAGATTTATTATAGTAAAAGACCTTCATATGACCTGGCTTAAAGGGATAGACAAAATCAACTCTATCATATGTGGTAGGATTCTGAATATTGAGATATTCAACGATCTGCTTGCACTCCTGATCCATCTCATCTGCGAATTTCCCATATTGACGTATATATTGATACCATGATAAATCTATGCCTATTCCAAGTTCATCCGTCGTTGGCAGATAGCAATCTATGCCATAAAGATTGAACTTAACAGCTTGCTCTTGCAGCTCTATGTCTTCTGCATCTGGAAATGTTGATTTTACAATGTCTAGAAACAATCTACTTGTCCTAAGTGGAGTCCTACATAAACGATGCCATATTTCTTCAGTTACTTGCCCTGATAGATCCAAATCCATGATTAATTTTATCTGACGCTGCTTTTCTACAACTTCATCTTGTAAGATTTCAATCGCCTTAACCTTATCATCCATAAGTATGTCCTTTCTAACATTATTCTTTTATATATACCTTATACAGTGCCAAATTCGTGCACTTTTCTTTTTACAGCTTCAGCCCCTGCTCTCGAAGCTGTCGTCTAGCCTTCTTTGTCTCTTTCTTCCTATACTCATTGGTCCACCCACCTCTATGCATGTAACTGCTATATGCTTATCTTAACTATATCATCTGTGAGTTTCTAGCTCTATATTCACTAGCCCACTTTCCAAAATCGATCTGGCAACTCAATTATCAATCTTTACGAGCCAAGTATTTCTGCGCTGCTTGATACATCGCTTCAATATACTGCCCTGAATTCAGTGCAATGGCTATCACAAGCACTATTATTGGATAAAAACAATCGAGATTCCAGTTCTGCACCTCATAGTAATCTGCACATGCATACTGTATCTCCCAATAACCTTTTCCAGCACAAAATATTAATTCATCAAGCATAACCGCATCGTTAATAGCTTTCTGTTCCTCTTGATCAGAAAATTGCCTAACAATCGTCCATAGCTTCTCTGTTATCATTGTCCTATGTGTAATTGATTCATCTTCATAAGGTATTGAATACTCAGCCAAGAAATCTCTCATGATCTTTGTCGCACCATCTCCAAAAGGTATGAAAGAATTCTCAACTTTAAATGTTTTTGTATCATTATTCTTGAATATAAAGCACTTTGAAAAGTCTTTTGACATGATCGACTGATCGCAGATTCCCTCTGATACAGTGTTCCTAGTGTTTGTTGCGCTAAGTAGATCTAATACTGCCTGTGATCTCTTTTTGTTTGTCATAGTTTTATTCCTCCTTTGAATATACGATAGTAGATTAAATTATTGTTCTTATATATAGTGTATTTAAATGAATTTTTGTCCAAAAATGAAAAAATAACGAGTATAATTTTTATATCATACTCGCTATACAGGCTCTGAAGTTTTCTTCTGTTCTTGACATGTGCAATTCAATGATATCATATACAAAATAGCCTCTCCAGTCCGGTAAAATATGCATATTCCTCAAGACATTCAGAATTTGAACAGAACGGATTGACACGGAAGCGCCTTTTGTACTGTTCTTACGGTGTATTGAATATTTTTCAGGATTTTTATGTCTTTAATTTTGCTATTGCTTCATCCTCAAGGCTATTGGTCAACCCTTCCATATAACTTGTCTTTACAAGCTTTTCCAGGATTTCATAACTTGGAAAATCGGTAAAAATTTCATCATCTTTAATCCAATCATCCTTCCAACTGGAAGTTAATACAAGTACTGCTCAAGTTTCATTTACTATTTTCTTCAAAAGAACAAGATTTCGTGGATCAAGCTCTGATAGTCAAAATTTCTATCTATGGTCTTACTTGAATTTAACACACCATCAATATCAAGAAATATCACGTTCATAATCCTACCTCATTTATTCATCAAGCTTAATAATATCATCATACAATACAGTATGCTTCTCATCCGTCTGTAAGTAATAGTGATAATGCCCGAAATACCAATGTTTGTACTGTAACTTTTCTCCCAGCTTTTGAAAATAATCCGTTAATATATCAGCCTTGCTCGGCTTATTCAGATAATGCACGATGGCCGTCTGTAAATCAGTTGCACAGCAATGAGTTATTACATAATCAACTTTGTAGTCTACTTTTGCAAGATTATCAAATCCTGTCTGTAATTCTTCCGCTGTAGGAAGTTCCTGCGGCCACCATGATTCACCAACTATACGATATGGAATCCAGTTATCACATCTATCCTGAAGCTTTAATGCAAAGTCAGGATCATTCCTGTCAAGCGCACCTCCATAATATCATGTGATGCAGCACCTCCAAATGTAAAGAAGGTATGTCCTTCGATATTGAATATCTGACCACGCTCAAGCAGGATGACTTTATCCCTTACGATATGACGTACAAGTCCTCCATGCCATTCTTCAAGAGGGTATTCAGCAATCATATCGTAGTTTTCATGATTTTCCTGAACCCACAGCGTAGTAAATGACCGCTCAGCAAACCACTTACAGTTCCAGTCAAAGGTTTTATCATGCGCCCAGCAAATACAAAATCCCCTGTGACGATCATGTAATCGTCTTCCGTGAGTTTTAAACTTTGCTTCTTTAAAGATTTATTTGATAATTTTGAAAATCATTATGGATATCGCCTGTAAGATAAATCATTTTATCCCTTCTTGCTGATAATAATTTTATAGTCTTTATATTTGTCTCATATTTATAATTTCCATAATAAATTTTCTTTTTTCTGTTTACATTAATGATATATTATTGACCATATAACAGAATTTATGTATAATTTTGTTATACATAAGGAGGTGTTTTTATGCCAACAATCAAATCAAGTGCTGATTTAAGAAATAATTATAATGAAATTTCCACATTTTGTCACAATTATCCTGAACCAGTATTCATAACGAAGAATGGAAAGGTGATCTTGCCGTTATGAGCATTGAAGCCTACGAAGAACTGACCAATCGCTTTGAACTCTATAGTCAAATTAAGGAAGGAATGGACGATATTGCATCAGGCAATACCAAACCATTTTCGAAGCCATGGCTGATATCAGAGTCGTCGCAGTCGATGAGTTATAAAGTTCATATCACTTCCACAGCTGAACATGATATTGCGTCTGCTGATTACATCTGAATTTGTCTTAAAAATCCTGATGCGAATAATAATCTGCTAGATACCGCAACTGAGCAGATAGGCTCATTATCTGATCTGCCACAGAAATTCCGTCTGGTAGATGATCCCGTGCTGCAAGCTGGGGCATCCGCTTTGTTATAATCAATACTTATTTTGCTTTTATATTATCAATGAAGAAAAACAGACTGTAATCATAGTTCGTTTTCTATAAAAAAAGCAACTGGTCATCCATTCTTCAAAGGGATTTTCACTGATTTAAGGAATCTGTTTTTGTTACACAGATTCCTTAAATTATACCCAGTAAACCGGTATTAGTCTATCAATCTTATTTCTGAAATGCTGCATTGTTCCTTATCTGCTAATTGATCGCGGCATATAGTTATTAATACATGGCCGCATTTTCAATTGTTTTCCGATCATGATTACAAAATGCTTATGACCTTTTAACTGTCACAGATACCATTTTGCCGTTTTTTCATTGCAAAACGTAGCAAATCACCTATGATGTATTGTCATCATCCATTCCTTTGGTTAAAATCCTAAATACTGTTTCCTTAATTTCTTATTGGCTAGTAAACTTAAGTACCTTTTACTGTAACTCTTCCTTCGTTGAATGTTACATTTTTGATGCAAACTCCCAGCGACCGACTCTTTCAATGATCTTTCCAGCCTCCCAGTTATCGTCAAGGATCTTTCTAGAAGCTTCATAGTCAGGTAGAAGTGTACATTTTGTTATTTTCAATAAACTCACAAAACAGATTGCGAAATGCAAATATACGCTTGTAGCTTGAATTTGCCTGTGAAAGTAAATCTATCAAAGCCTTTAGCATGTCATAGTCTGCAATACTGTCATCGGTCTGCTCAGCTTGATATCTTTCAACTCTTCTGACCATTTTGCAATAGTTTTAATCATTTGATCGGATAATACACATCATCTGAAATCCACCAATATCAGGTCGTCATCGGATATATAATAATTCGGCTTATCCCTGAGTTCTTCCGGATCACCTAACTTATAACTCTGATGATCAATCCTAAGGAAATCTGATGTTTTCATTTCCTCGATTTTGGTTTTTCTCGCAGTATCTCTTTCTCTTTAATCCGTTCTTCGCTTAAATAATCGCAAACAACCGCATCCGTATAAAACTGACCATGAATACTGTACCATTCAGTCATGAAATCTATATCCAATATCTCAGCCGCCAGATATACAAACACTCTTGCTGGTAGTCTGAGCGATTTCAACAACAGCAGTTCTCATCCTCGATTGCTTCTCTTTTCATGAAGTAAGCTTTAATAAATTATATAACTTTTCTTTACCGCTAGGATTTCCGCCTTCAAATAACCTGTCCACTTCTTGTTTTGCCTTTAGGATTTCCTCATAGTATGATCAGGTTCAATCTTATGTTCTTTAAATCTCTGGTTCCCATCGTACTAAAATAGATATCCAATATTCCTTGGTGTTATTCCAATATAGTAACTCTTTCGGTAAAATTGGCAGTACTATATTCATACAACTTTCTTTGTCATCATCTTCTAATTGATGAAAACAATAGCTCTCATAACAATGCCACCAATCCATCCTGTTTCTCGCATTGAAGTTGCTATG
>SCPN01001551.1_pt1 | contig 37626 bp, 32 predicted proteins | sample 6106831 | NCBI WGS metagenome assembly SCPN01 (sample SAMN10720447, study PRJNA508395) | human gut metagenome | isolation source: Participant 1, 0 month | reverse complement strand
GGAGGTCCGAACACACATCCGTTGAAAAGGGTGGTGATGAGGGTGGATAGGGGAGAAATTCCAATCGAACCCGGAGATAGCTGGTTCTCCTCGAAATAGCTTTAGGGCTAGCCCCGTAACAGTCTTGCGGAGGTAGAGCACTGAATTTCCTAGGGGGCGTCAAAGCCTACCGAAGAATATCAAACTGCGAATGCCGTACAGATGATTTACGGGAGTCAGACTGCACGAGATAAGTTGGGTGGTCAAAAGGGAAAGAGCCCAGACCCGCAGCTAAGGTCCCAAAGTGCGTGTTAAGTGGAAAAGGATGTGGGATTTCGAAGACAACCAGGATGTTGGCTCAGAAGCAGCCACACATTAAAAGAGTGCGTAATAGCTCACTGGTCGAGAGGTCCTGCGCCGAAAATGTCCGGGGCTGAAACACGACACCGAAGCTCGGGAATCAGAAATGATTGGTAGAGGAGCATTGAAGACGGAACGAAGCCATACCGAAGGAGGTGGTGGACTGTCTTGAAGAGAGAATGCCGGAATGAGTAGCGAGAGAGAAGTGAGAATCTTCTCGGCCGAATATCCAAGGTTTCCAGGGTAAAGCTGATCTGCCCTGGGTAAGTCGGGGCCCAAAATAAGGCGAGGTCGGAAGACGTAGCCGATGGACAACAGGTTGAAATTCCTGTACTGTGATATATCAGAACTGTGGGGACACAGCAGCGCATACTGAAAAGGAAAAACGGTGCAAGCACCAGAGGGTATGGCAGGCAAATCCGCCATGCAATCCGAAAGTGTGAAGCGGAGCGAACAAAAGTAGCGAAGCATGCTTACCGGCTGTCGAGAAAAGCCGCTATTGCGTATATCACACCCGTACCGTAAACCGACACAGGTGGATGAGGAGAGAATCCTAAGGCCGGCGGGAGAAGCATTGTTAAGGAACTCGGCAAAATGACCCCGTAACTTCGGGAGAAGGGGTGCTCTTGAAAAAGAGCCGCAGAGAATTGGCCCAAGCAACTGTTTAGCAAAAACACAGGTCTATGCAAAACCGAAAGGTGAGGTATATGGGCTGACGCCTGCCCGGTGCTGGAAGGTTAAGAGGAGAGGTTATCGAAAGAGAAGCCTTGAATTTAAGCCCCAGTAAACGGCGGCCGTAACTATAACGGTCCTAAGGTAGCGAAATTCCTTGTCGGGTAAGTTCCGACCCGCACGAAAGGCGTAATGATTTGGGCACTGTCTCGACAATGCACCCGGTGAAATTGAAATACCAGTGAAGATGCTGGTTACCTGCCGCCAGGACGGAAAGACCCCATGGAGCTTTACTCTAGCTTTGATACTGGGATTCGGTATTGCATGTACAGGATAGGTGGGAGGCTGCGAAGTGATGACGCCAGTTGTCACGGAGCCGATGTTGGGATACCACCCCTGCAGTACTGGGTTTCTAACCCATGCCGTAACCCGCGGGGGACAATGTCTGGTGGGGAGTTTGATCAGGGCGGTCGCCCCGAGATATCGGAGGCGCTCAAAATTTCAGAAATGGTTGGAAACCATCGAAGAGTGCAAAGGCAGAAGGGAGCTTGACTGCGACACCGACGGGTGGAGCAGGTACGAAAGCAGGACTTAGTGATCCGGTGGTATGAAAGTGGGATTGCCATCGCTCAACGGATAAAAGCTACCCTGGGATAACAGGCTTATCACTCCCAAGAGTTCACATCGACGGAGTGGTTTGGCACCTCGATGTCGGCTCATCGCATCCTGGGGCTGTAGTAGGTCCCAAGGGTTGGGCTGTTCGCCCATTAAAGCGGTACGCGAGCTGGGTTCAGAACGTCGTGAGACAGTTCGGTCCCTATCCGGCGTGGGCGTAGGATATCTGAGAGGAGCTGTCCTTAGTACGAGAGGACCGGGATGGACTGACCTCTGGTGGACCGGTTGCACTGCTGCTACTTACGGGTAGCCAAGTCGGGACGGGATTAACGCTGAAGGCATCTAAGCGTGAAGCCCCCCTCAAGATGAGATATCCCATAACGTAAGTTAGTAAGACCCCTTGAAGACGACGAGGTAGATAGGTGAAAGGTGGAAGCACGGTGACGTGTGGAGCTGATTCATACTAATAGGTCGAGGGCTTAACCGAAGAGGTTAGGTTTGTAATGAAACACAACGAGATAGAACGAGAGTTATCTTTAAAGGTAATCGGATGAAAAATTATTATGAAATGTACTTTACAAATGTTAAAGTATCTGATATATTTAATGTGCAGTTTTGAAGGAACAGTCCTTCATAGCTTTTTAAGCGATTGGCCTGGTGGCTCAGCTGGTTAGAGCGCCGCCCTGTCACGGCGGAGGTCGTGGGTTCGAACCCCATCCGGGTCGCTTTACAATTTAATATTGTATTTTTGTATATTATGGGATCTTAGCTCAGCTGGGAGAGCATCTGCCTTACAAGCAGAGGGTCACAGGTTCGAGCCCTGTAGGTCCCATCATATGCCGACATGGCTCAATGGCAGAGCAGCTGATTTGTAATCAGCAGGTTGTTGGTTCGACTCCGACTGTCGGCTTTTTATTGACGATATTTTATCTCAATAATATTAGGGCGGATTCCCGAGTGGCCAAAGGGGACAGACTGTAAATCTGCTGGCTATGCCTTCGAAGGTTCGAATCCTTCTCCGCCCATTCAGTTTTACTTTTTAAGAATAAACTGATTTTGTGTAACATATAATGTTGTGTATCAATTAAATAACGCGGGGTAGAGCAGTTCGGAAGCTCGTCGGGCTCATAACCCGAAGGTCACAGGTTCAAATCCTGTCCCCGCTACTACGCCTAGATAGCTCAGTCGGTAGAGCAGAGGACTGAAAATCCTCGTGTCGCTGGTTCGATTCCGGCTCTAGGCACTATATGAATGGACTCAGTTCTTTTAAGAATTGAGTCCTTTTTTGCAATAAAATATAATAATAAAAATTTTTACAAAAAACTATTTCAATAAAACAATACGTATAATATAATAGATGGTGTTATATTTTAAAAATTATAAAAGAAAGATTACATAAAGACAATTTTATTCGATATATACGAGGTATAGATTATTTATGAGCAAAGGTAATATTAATTATAAATATTTGAGAAGAAGGAAAAGTTGGTTTCGCAGAAATATTCCGCTGGTTATAATGTGGGCAGTTATTGCTGTAGTGGTTATTGTGCTTGGGATTATTGGTTCAATGAAGCTTTTTGGATATGGAATTTTTAAGAATAAAAATAATGATGATAAAAAAGTACAGACTGTAACCGAAACGGAGGAGACAACGGCGGCAAGAGAGGTGGTATGGATTGATGATAAAGAGACTGCTTCAAAAGTTGTAAGTTATACACCACCTGCAGATGCGGCTTTTCCATATTTTATTAAGGTCAACAGAGCAGCAAACTGTGTAACTGTTTATGGAATTGACGGAAAAGGTGAGTATACGGTTGCGGTTAAGGCATTTGCAGCATCTTGTGGACGCGAAGGCAACGAGACAATAACAGGAGAAAATTTTACAACTTCTGATAAATACGAATGGGGGCTTATGGTTGACAGCACATATGGACATTACGTTGTAAGAATAAGTGGTCCATATCTGTTTCATTCAGTACCATATTTTTCAGCTACGGGTTCATCACTTGAGACAGAAGAGTATAATAAGCTGGGTTCAGTTGCATCGCTTGGCTGTATCAGAATGGCAGTCCGCGATGTCAAGTGGATTTATGATAATTGTCCTGCTGGAACAAAAGTTACAATCTATGATGATGCTGCCAATCCGGGACCACTTGGAAAACCTGAAAGTATTAAGATTCCTGTAAACAGTCCTAATGCGGGATGGGATCCAACTGATACAGACCCTGCAAATCCGTGGCTTAAAAACAGTGCAGCTATAACAGGTGCAGCTGATATTACGGTAAAGGTCGGAGAGAAAGCTAATCTTAAAGCCAATGTTCATGCAACAGATACCTGCGGAAATGATATTACAAGCAAAATTATTACGATAGGTCATTATACATTCGACCAGGTCGGAGAATATGACATTAAGTATAAAGTAACAGATGCAATCGGAAGCGTGGCTGAAAAGACGGTTAAGCTTAAAGTTGTTGAGTAAGATAATATGAGAAATTAGCATGAAAATAGCTTTTGATGCAAAAGCGTCTGCGGAATGGAGATTATTATGAGGTGTCCAAAATGTCAAAAAGAAATGGAAACAGGTTATCTTGGATCAAGCGAAAAAGGAATGTTAATTTGGGCGGAGAAAAAATATTTTGATAATAAATTATGTAATTTTTTTACAAAAAGAGATGCATTAAAACATGGTGCCATAAATATACGTGTTGGCAATGGGGTTACAAATGACAGAACAAGAGCGTGGGTTGCAGAGAATGTAAATTTGTATTGGTTGATTGTAATTAAAACAGAAAGTTTATATGAAAATGGAAGCAGAAAATGCTTCCATTTTTAGTAAGGTGCTGTATATGGAAAATAAAGATTTATATGACCGCCTGAGTGAGCTGGCGGCGGGGGATAATGTCCCGCTTCATATGCCTGGGCATAAGAGAAATACTGATATTTTCAGTATGAGCAATCCGTATGGAATTGATATTACCGAGATTGACGGGTTTGACAATCTGCATAATGCTGACGGAATAATAAAAGAAGATTTTAAAAGAGCGGCGAAGCTGTTCGGGGCTGACGAGACGCTTTTTCTAGTGAACGGAAGCAGTGCAGGAAATATGGCAGCAATATGTGGTGCATCAAAAAAGGGTGATACTGTTATTGTTGCCAGAAATGTGCATTGTTCGGTTAATAATGCGTTGTTTTTAAATGAATTGAATCCTGTATACATATATCCTGAAATTGACGAAATTGGTATATGCACAGGAATAACGAGGGAATCGGTTCGTGCAGCACTTGAAGAACATCCGGAGGCTTGTGGAGGTTATTTATTACTCCGACATATGAGAGGGGTTGTAAGCGACATTAAAGGAATTGCCGAGGAGACTCACAGGTTCGGGGCGGTTCTGATTGTCGATGAAGCACATGGAGCACATTTTAATTTTAACGATAAGTTTCCCGAAAGTGCGGTAAAATGCGGTGCAGATGCAGTTATTCAGAGTATTCACAAGACACTGCCGTCATTTACGCAGACGGCACTTCTTCATCTTAACGGAAATCTTATAGATAAAGACAGGGTGAAGAAATATTGGAATATTTATCAGTCAACAAGCCCGTCATATATATTGATGGCGGGAATTTCAAGGTGTCTTACGTTTCTTGAAGATAATATGTGCGATTCGGTGTCGTCAGGTTATATGGATGAATATGTTTTTAGACTTACAAATTTAAGAAAAGAAATAAAGAAACTTAAATATATAAAGCTGCAGGAAGTCGATGACATTTCTAAAATTGTGCTGGTTGTAAATGACGGAAAAAACCTGTATGATAAATTATTGAATGATTATGGAATACAGCTGGAAATGGCTTCGGTCAATTATTGTATTGCGATGACAAGCGTAGGAGATAAACAGGTATATTATGACAGGTTTATTGAGGCATTGCGGGAACTTGACACGCCGGAAAATGAGTATTCCGGAAGTTATAGTCCGGCACTGGTAAAGGCTGTTGTGGCATTGAATATGTATGAAGCTGACAGCTGCGATAATGAAACTGTCAATATCTGTGAAAGCATTGGGCATATTGCGGCTTCAAATATATGTTTTTATCCGCCGGGAATTAATCTTGTAAATGCAGGTGAGGTTGTGACGCAGGAAGTTATTGATGTTATAAAAGACGGACTTGGACATGGGCTCAGTGCAATCGGAGTTGAGAAAGCGGCAGACGGCAGCACGTTGATTAAATGTGTAAAACAAAGAACAGTATTATGATTAAATGCATAAAACAAGGCTGAAGTAATAGAAATGTCAGGTTAAATATAAAAACAGGAAAAGTAATTATGAATGAAATAGTATTTATAATGGGAAAGAGTGCCAGCGGCAAGGATAGGATTTATCGTGAATTGTCAGAGGATAAGGCACTCGGGCTTAATAAGATTACAATGTATACAACGAGACCGCTAAGAAGCGGTGAGGCTGAAGGCAGGGAATATCATTTTGTTGATGACGATACTGCAAAAAGGCTTGAAAATGAGAACAAAATAATAGAGATACGCTGTTATGATACTGTATTCGGAGTGTGGAAATATTTTACGGCAGATGACGGACAGATTGATTTGGCTTCTGGAAAGCGGTATATTGTAATCGGAACGCTTGAAGCATATGATAAATTCTGTGAGTATTACGGAAATGAGCATATTATGCCGATATATATAGAAGTGGATGACGGAGTCAGGCTCATAAGGGCTGTAAAACGCGAGATGGAGCAGGAAAATCCGCATTACGAGGAACTTTGCAGAAGATTTCTGGCAGATGCAAAGGATTTTTCGGAGGAAAATATCCGTAAATCCGGTATAACAAGACGATTTGCTAATAATGGAGAATTTGATGACTGTGTTGATGAAATCAGGCAGGCGTTAAAAGAGTTGGTTTATGAATAAGGATGTGATATAATATGGATATCAAGGTAAATGATGTAGCAAAGACACAGCAGGTTGAGACAAAGCAGGCAGAAAAGCCACATGATGATTCTTTTAAATTTACACTGATTAGCAATATTGAGGAAAAAGACCTTCAGGAAAAGCTGAGAGGCATGATGGAGGATATAACTGAGCAGGGTAATAAGATTGCAAAGCACATGGATATTAAGGATATGAAGAAGTACCGTGAGCTTGTAAAAGGTTTTATGAATGAGGTAACATCGAGGTCTCATCAGTTTTCAAGAGAAAATTTTCTTGACAGAAGAGGAAGACACAGAGTGTATGGCATTGTCAAGCTTGTGGACAAGAATCTTGATGATCTGGCGTCGGAGCTTATGAAAGATGAGAAAGATCACCTTGCCATTGTCGGAAAGGTTGATGATATAAGAGGATTGCTGCTGGATATTTCAATGTAAATAAGAATTTTAAAATAAAAAATTTTTAGATAAAAATCCGGGAAATTGCAGGGCAGCAGAAAGAGGAACAGGAATGAGTACGTTTGCAGATATTTATGGACATGATAAGATAAAAGAGCATTTGCAAAAGAGCATAGAGCTGGATAAGGTTTCCCATGCATATATTTTTAATGGAGGACTTGGTGCCGGCAAAAAGACAATTGCAAAGTTATTTGCAAAGACACTCCAGTGTGAAAAGCATGGCATAGAGCCATGTAATGAATGTCATTCCTGCATACAGGCAGACAGTTCAAACCAGCCTGATATTATCTGGATAAGACATGAAAAACCGGGCAGTATCGGTGTTGATGATATAAGAGAGCAGCTTATAGGTGATATGCAGATAAAGCCTTACAGCAGCAGATATAAGATTTATATTATTGATGAGGCGGAAAAACTTACAGTACAGGCACAGAATGCCCTGTTAAAGACTATTGAAGAGCCGCCGGCGTATGGTATTGTTATTATGCTTACGACAAATGCGGATATATTTTTACAGACAATTTTGTCAAGATGTGTAAGACTTGATTTTAAGCCGGTTGCGGATGAACTTGTAGTTAAGTATCTCAAAGACAATTATGATGTTACAGACTACGAGACTAAGTTTGCGGCAGCTTTTGCACAAGGAAATATAGGACGTGCTGTTACGATTGTTACATCAGGTGATTTTGCCAAGCTTAAAGACGAAGTTCTGCATGTTGTGCGTTATGCACAGGAGATGACTGTGTCAGAGATTATGGCTGAAGTCAAGAATATTGCCAATTATAAACTTACAATTGATGATTATCTTGACCTTATGGCTATGTGGTATCGTGATGTGTTGGTATTTAAGAGTACCAATGATGTTAATCCGGTTATTTTTAAGGATGAACTGTCGCAGATTAAAAGTCAGGCATCACATTTTTCTTATGAGGGATTGCAGGATATACTCAATTCAATAGATAAGGTTAAGATTCGTCTTAAAGCAAATGTCAATTTTGATTTGGTTATTGAGCTTTTAATTATGGCGATAAAGCAGGCGGTATAGAAGTATTAGATATAGAGAATGGAGATTTATAGATGACAAAGGTTATTGGTGTTCGTTTCAGACGTGCCGGAAAGATTTATTTCTTTGCACCGGGAAAGTATACGGATATTTCGGAAGGAGATCATGTTATTGTTGAGACAGCAAGGGGCGTTGAATATGGCAATGTTGTTCTTGGAATACGTGATGTTGAATATGAGAAGGTTATACAGCCTTTGAAAGCGGTTATCCGTGTTGCAACACCTGAGGATGATGCAAGAGAGGCAAAGAACAGAGAGAAAGAAAAGGAAGCCTTTAAAATTTGTCTTGAAAAGATTGCAAAGCATAAGCTTGCAATGAAACTTATAAAGGTAGAGTATACATTTGATAATAATAAAATACTATTTTATTTTACAGCAGACGGAAGAATTGATTTCAGGGAGCTTGTAAAGGATTTGGCTTCTGTTTTCAAAACAAGAATAGAGCTTAGACAGATTGGTGTCAGGGATGAGGCAAAGATTCGCGGCGGAATCGGTGCATGTGGAAGACCATTATGTTGTGCAACATATATGCCTGAATTTATTCCGGTTTCTATCAAGATGGCAAAAGAACAGAATCTTTCGCTTAATCCGACAAAGATTTCAGGTGTTTGCGGACGACTTATGTGTTGTCTCAAAAATGAAGAAGAGGCATATGAAGATTTGAACAGCAGACTTCCGGCTGTCGGAGATTTTGTTACAACTTCAGATAAGCTGAAAGGTGAGGTTACAAGTGTTAATGTTCTTCGCCAGAGAGTTAAAGTTACTGTAACTCTTGATGGTGATGAAAAGGAAATCCGTGAATATCCGGTATCTGAACTGAAGTTTAAGTTAAGACGCAAAAATGATAAAGTCCAGATTAATGACAAGGAACTCAAGGAACTTGAAGAACTGGAGAGAAAGGAAGGTCAGTCTCATATTACAGATGAATGATGTAATTAGTGAAAACGAACGTATAGACGACCTGCAATGCAAAGGATATAGATTAATTCAGAATACGGCGTGTTTTTGCTTCGGCATGGACGCCGTGTTGTTATCTTCATTTGCCACAGCGGGGAAAAATGCCAGTGTGCTTGATTTGTGCAGTGGAAATGGTGTTATTCCGATTCTCATGCACGCTAAGAATCCGCAGACAAAGTATGTAGGAATAGAAATTCAGGATGTGGCATTTAATCTGGCACAAAGAAATGCCAGTCTTAATAATATAAGCGGTGATGTATTATTTGTGCAGGGAAATATTAAAGAAATAAAGAGTCTTACTGAAGGCAGATTATTTGATGTAGTTACGACTAATCCGCCATATATGACGGAAAAGCATGGGATTGTGAATCCTGAAAGTGCAAAGGCGATTGCAAGGCACGAATTGCTATGTAATCTTGATGATGTTGTCAAGGCGGCAGCAGACAGCTTAAAGGTGCATGGCAGATTTTTTATGGTACACAGGCCAAAGCGTCTTGTTCAGATTTTTGACTCAATGACATCACATGGACTTGAGCCTAAACGTATAAGAATGGTTCATCCGTATGATGACAAAGCTGCTAATATGGTGCTGATTGAAGCTGTTAAGGGCGGAAAGCCGCAGCTTGATGTCGAACCGCCGCTGATTGTATACAACCATGACGGAAGCTACACGCAGGAACTTTTGAAAATGTATGGAGATAATGCTGATGAATGAATATGAAAATAAAGGAAGACAGGGAATTTTATACCTTTGTGCAACACCGATAGGCAATCTTGAAGATATAACATTCCGTGTTCTCAGGACACTGAAAGAGGTTGATTTGATTGCGGCGGAGGATACGAGGAATTCAATGAAGCTTTGTAATCATTTTGATATTAAGACGCCTCTTACAAGCTATCATGAATTTAATAAGTATGACAAAGCAAAAGTTCTTGTTGATAAATTAAGAGCAGGAGCGGACATTGCAGTTATAACAGATGCCGGAACACCGGGAATATCTGACCCCGGAGAAGAACTTGTAAAACAGTGCCATGAAGCGGGAATTACAGTGACGTCACTTCCGGGACCGGCAGCATGTGTGACAGCACTTACTATGTCGGGGCTGCCGACAAGAAGATTTTGTTTTGAAGCATTCCTGCCGTCGGACAAGCAGGAGAGAAGAGATGTTATTTCTGAGCTTGAAAATGAGACAAGAACCATGATTATATATGAGGCACCTCACCGCCTGAAAAAGACACTTGCTGAACTTACAGAAGTTTTTGGGGCAGACAGGAGACTTTCCGTATGCAAGGAACTTACAAAACGCCATGAAAATGTATTTCTTACGACATTTGGAGAGGTTGTGGAATTTTATGAAAATAATGAGCCACGCGGAGAATACGTCCTTGTGATTGAAGGAAAATCGCGTGATGACATAAAAAAGGAGCAGCAGACACAGTGGGAAAGCATGAGTATTGTTGAGCATGTTGACAAATATATTGCCGATGGAATGGATAAAAAGGAAGCAATGAAAGCTGCGGCAAAGGACAGAGGAATATCTAAAAGGGAGGTTTATAACGAGTATGTCAAATGAAAATTCACAAAAATTTAAAATAGGCTGCCATTTATCGGCATCTAAAGGTTTTCTTAATATGGGAAAAGAGATTGTTGCACTCGGTGGCAATACTTTTCAGTTTTTTACAAGAAATCCGCGAGGCGGTGCAGCAAAAGATATTGACGAAAAGGATGTTGAAGCATTTAAAAAGTTTGCGGATGAGAACGGAATTGAAGTTATTCTTGCACATGCACCGTATACATTAAATGCATGTTCGGCAGATGAGTCAATCAGGGATTTTGCAAAGCGTACATTTGCGGATGATCTGGCAAGAATGGAGTATGTACCGGGAAATCTTTATAATTTTCATCCGGGAAGCCATGTAAAACAGGGCGTTGAGACAGGTACAGAGTATATCGTAGAGATGCTTAACGAGACAATTAAAGAATCACAGACAACTACTGTGCTTCTTGAGACTATGGCTGGCAAGGGCTCCGAGATTGGAAGAACATTTGAAGAATTGAGAGCAATTATAGATAAGGTTGAACTTAATTCGCATCTTGGTGTATGCCTTGATACATGCCATGTTTACGATGCGGGATACGATATAGTCGGAAATCTTGATAATGTCATTAAAGAATTTGATGATGTGATAGGTCTTTCAAGACTTAAAGCCATTCATATCAATGATTCAAAGAACCCTTTTGCAAGCCATAAGGACAGACATGAAAAGATTGGTGAGGGGTCTATAGGAAAAGATGCGTTTGAGGCGATTATCAATCACCCTGCACTTATTAATCTTCCGTTTTATCTTGAAACACCGAATGACGCTGCCGGCTATGCGGCAGAAATTGCACTTTTAAAATCTTTAAGAAAATAAATCTTTATGAATATAGCCGCTGGTGTACAGCAGATGACCGCCGGACAGCAGACAGCCGCCAGAGTCCATATTTACATGAGACTCTGGCGGCTGATTTATCAAATACCAAACTTTGGGAGATATTTTTCATCACCGGATTGATGGTTTATTATTATTGTTCGTATTGTCTGATAAAGATAAGGTTTTAAAGTTTCAACGTCTACAGGTTCTTTGTTAATTATGGCACTGTATGTCGTTGAACTGACAAGTTCGATTATCTGGAAAATCATTATTTCTGGATTTTCTATTTTCTCATCACTCTCATCTATCATTTTATAAAAAACGTCCTGAAAATTGACATTTTCGGGAGCAACATTTTTGGTCAGAGCCTGTTTGAATATTCCCCAGCTCAGATTCTTGGAAATAAAAGCAAGCAATGACTGATTCTGAGATAATTCATTAATTATATAATCAACTATAAATATAATCTGGTCTATAAAATCAACCTTTTTTGTCTGAATCTGATATCTCGTCAAGAGCAGTCTTGGCTTTTCGAAAAGCTTGCTTGATTCGTGTGAAATCAGTTTATTTCTTATATCATATTTATCTTTAAAATACAGATAAAATGTTCCTTTGCAATTCCGGCAGCCTTTGAAATCTCGGCAATTGATGTTTTATTTACGCCTTTGTTGTAAAAAGTTCATATGCTGTATTTAAAAGGGACGTCTGTTTTTGCAGTTTGTTAAGTTCTATTTTACCCATGTTAATACGCCTCGTAAATTGAATGTCTTTTGTGCATAATAACGCAATTATATTTTTTTGTCAAATAAATGACCAAAAGTCATAAAATTTTTATAAACAATATTGACTGATGGTCATTTTGTGCTATAATGTGCAACGAAAGAAAGAAATGACCATTAGTCATAAATAAGAATGGAGGAAGACAATGGAAAAATTAGGAAGAGGAATTGTCAAGGCGAGAATTCCTATTTTGGTTATCAGTATTCTGCTTCTGATTCCTGCGGCTCTGGGTTATATCAATACCCGTGTTAATTATGATATTCTTTATTATCTGCCAAAGGAAATCGATACAATGCAGGGTCAGGATATTCTGCTTGACGAGTTTCAAAAAGGTGCTTATGCGATTGTTGTGGTTGACGGTATGCATGGACGTGAGCTTACAAAGCTTGAAGATAAGATTGAAAATGTTGACCATGTTGCAAAGCTTATTTCTTATAACAGTATCGTAGGTGGAGATATTCCGCTTGAGATGATACCGGAAAAGTTAAGAAGTCAGTTTTACAACAGTGACAAAGATTCAACGATGCTTGCGATTTTCTTTGATGATACAACATCAAGCGATGGTACTATGAATGCGATTAAGGAAATCCGTAAGGTTACAGACGGTCAGTGCTTTATAAGCGGTATGTCGGCAGTCGTAACAGATACAAAGACTCTTTCAGAAAAAGAGACACCTATTTATGTATTGATTGCAGTTATACTTGCCTGCATAGTATTGGCATTATTCATGGATTCATTCCTTGTTCCGGTATTCTTCATGTTAAGTATCGGTATCGCAATTGTTTACAACCTCGGTTCTAATTATTTTATGGGTGAGGTTTCATATATTACAAAAGCACTTGCGGCTGTTCTTCAGCTAGGTGTAACACTTGACTATTCAATTTTCTTATGGCACAGCTACAAGGAAATGAAAGAAGAGTATGGTGATGACCATAAAGAAGCTATGGCACATGCGATTGCAAGTACAATTACATCTGTTGTAGGTTCATCAATTACAACAGTTGCCGGATTTATAGCACTTTGCTTTATGAGTTTTACACTTGGTATGGATCTTGGTGTTGTAATGGCTAAGGGTGTTGTATTCGGTGTTATATGTTGTGTAACAGTTCTTCCGTCACTTATTCTTACATTTGATAAAGCACTTGAAAAGACAATGCATAGAGAGATTCTTCCGGCAAGATTTGATAAGCTGGCAGGATTCATTGTAAATCATGCATGGATATTTATTGTTATATTCGTTGCATTATTAGGACCGGCAATTTACGGTTATCAGCATACAAACGTATATTATGATTTGTCAGAGACACTTCCTGCAAATCTTGATTGCTCAATTGCAAACAAAAAACTTGAAGAGAACTTTGATGTAAATTCAATTTATATAGATTCTTGCAGATTCAAGAATTGAATTCAAAAGACGCTAAATAAGATGATGACAGAGATTAAAGATCTTGACGGTGTAACATTTGCTCTTAGGTCTTGATTCTGCAATAGGTAACGAGATTCCTAAGGAACTTATACCTGCAAGAGTTTAAAGTCAGAACTTGTAGAGTGATAAGCATCAGATTATGATGGTTGGTTCAGATTACAAGGTTGCATCAGATGAAATTAATAACCAGATTACAACTATTCAGGATATTGCAAAGAAATATGATTCGACATCAATGGTTATTGGTGAAGCACCTTGTACAAAGGATCTGATTACAATTACAGATACAGACTTTAAGCGGGTAAGTGCTGTTTCAATCGGTGCGATTGTTGTTATTATTCTTTTGGTATTTAAGTCAATTTCACTTCCTGTTGTTCTTGTAGCAGCGATTGAATTTGCAATTTTCATTAATATGGGACTTCCATATTACCTCGGAACAACAATACCATTTATTGCATCAGTTGTTATTGGTACAATTCAGCTTGGTGCAACAGTCGATTACGCTATTTTGATGACTACAAGATATAAGAGAGAAAGATTTGCGGGAGCTACAAAGAAAGAAGCTATTACAACAGCACTTTCAACATCAATTCCGTCAATCATCGTAAGTGCCCTCGGATTCTTCGCGGCTACGTTCGGTGTTGGTCTTATCTCAAGTGTTGATATGATTGGTTCTCTTTGTTCACTTATGGCAAGAGGTGCTATTGTAAGTATGATAGTTGTTATATTTGTACTTCCATCATTTTTTGTACTTCTTGATAAGATTATTATTCATACAAGTATGGGATTTATCGATAAATCAAAAAAGCAGGCTTAAAACTACCGGCTGTAAGTTCCGGGAACTAGGATTGAATGGAGGATAATTATATTATGATTAAAAAAAGATTGTTTAAATTTACATCTGTATTCATGTGTGCTGCAATGATGGCTGTAAGTTTTGCAGCATGCGGCACTAATACAGCAAGTGTTAATGATACAAATTCAGTTGCTTACGAGCAGTCAAAGTCAGGTGACGCTGAGAGCACATTGGAAAGTATCATAAACGACCAGCTTCTTGGAGCATCTAAGTCAAATGTTTCAACAGTAAGCAAAGAAAACAGCAAGGAAGAGACAGTATATGTATTTGCTGATGCATCAGGCAGGCAGAGCAAACTCCTTGTAAATGAAAAACTTAAAAATGCAACAAATCAGAAGACTATTTCTGATGTATCTAATCTTAAAAACATAAGTAACTTAAACGGTGATGAGACATTTACAGCAAGCGGATCTAAGCTCAGCTGGGCAGCAGACGGTAACAGCATCACATATCAGGGAACTTCAGATGAAGCGACACCTGTTACAATGAAGGTTACATATTACCTTGACGGCAAAGAGATTTCGGCAGACCAGCTTGCTGGCAAGAGCGGTAAGGTAAAGATTCGTTTTGATTATACAAATAACCTTAAAAAGACTATTACAGTAAACGGCAAGTCAAAACAGGCATATGTACCGTTTACAATGATTACGGGAATGATGCTTCCGAATGATAATTTCAGCAATGTTGAAGTTACAAATGGTAAGGTTGTAGAGGCTTCAGACAGCAATGTTGTTGTAGGTATTACAATGCCGGGTCTTAAAGACAGCCTTAACATAAACTTTGACGGAAAGAAAGCAGACCTTGATATTCCTGAATATTTTGAGGTTAGTGCTGATGTTACTGATTTTTCACTTGATATGACACTTTCTGTAGCAACATCAAATCTTCTTACAGATGCAAATCTTGATGATATTAATCTTAATGATTTAAACAGCCAGATTAACACACTGTCAGATGCGGGAAATCAGCTTGCAGACGGTTGCAACAACACTATCTGATGGTATTGCACAGCTTCAGTCAAATGTTCCTGATTTAACAAGCGGTGTTGCACAGCTTGATGATGGTGCAGGCACTCTTCAGAGTGGTCTTAGCCAGTATACGGACGGTGTTGCAAGTGCGGCAGATGGCGTTGCAGCTCTTGATGCAGGTGCTAACCAGCTTTCATCAGGTATCAATGCACTTTCTGATACATTCAAGAGTCAGATTTTAACAGGTGTTGCACAGCTTGCCGATGGTGCAGATGCACTTGTGGGCGGAATACAAAATCAGCTTATACCGGGTGCAAATACACTCAGTGCAGGCATTGATAAGCTGTCTGTAACTCTTAACGGTTCATTTAGCCAGATTAAGTCAAATGCAGATACATATGGTGTTAAGTATCAGACAGCACTCACATCTGCTAAGACACTTGAGACTGCAGCCACAACAACATTACCGAATGGTGCAACGCTTAATGATATACTTACACAGGTTGGGCAGCTTGCAGGCGGTGTTGATATGACAATAAAGACAGCAACAGATTTGTCAGGTGATTTGGCAGATGAGTCAAATGTGACAGCATTATTTACTAAATATATCACAGCTTACACGGCGGCAGTTAAGCTTGATACTTTAAGTGCATATAATACAGCTATAAAGGCACAGCTTGACACAGTAAATGGTACAATAAGCCAGATAACAGGCGGTGCATATAAAAAGCTTGATTCATTATACACAGCAGAGATGGGACTTCTTCTTCAGGCAGTAAGCAACGGAGGGGTGTATACAGCATTAAATACTGTATACAATACAGCAACACAGACAGTAGACCCAGAAACGGGATATAACCTTTCTCAAAGCCTTGAAGCACTTTCAAATGGTGCTAAACAGCTTATAGGAGGTCTTGGCCAGATTAAGGATGGAGCAGGTCAGATTAGTTTAGGTGCTAAGAAGTTAAAGATGGGCATCGGCTCATTTGATGAACTTAATCCTGCGGCTGAAACAGTGTGCTCAGCACTTTATAAGCTTCAGGCAGGCGGCAGCCAGCTTACAGGCGGTACTAAGCAGTTAGGCGATGGTCTTTCAACTCTCAAGTCAAATAATGAAACACTTAATTCAGGTGCATCAGCATTAAAGGCGGGTACATCACAGCTTAGAAGTGCATCAGCTACACTTGCTGATGGCGTTGACCAGCTTGCAGAAGGTTCAATCACATTGAAAGACGGTATGATTGAATTCAATGAAACAGGCGTTCAGAAGCTTGCAAATCTTGTTAAGAACGACGCACAGGATGCAGTCGATACAATCAAGAAGATTGTAGAATTAGGTAATGATTACCAGTCATTTGCAGGTAAATCTGATGATGTTAAGGGAACTGTCAAGTTCATATATAAGACTGAAGGAATCACAAAATAATTGATTCCGGAAAGTAACAAAAGGCTTATAAATAAATTGATTTTATAATTGACACCCCGAAAGACTTATGATATTCTCTATGAGTTGCCCCATAGTAAATTAAAGGTCTTTTGGGGTGATGTAATGCGACATCAGATATCCGAGTGTTCGAGACCTTCCACTCGTAAAACAAAACTAAAGGAGAAAATTTAATATGAAAAACAAAAAGGCTGTGTTTATTACACAAGGTGCAGTTATTGCTGCGATTTACGTAGTGCTTGTCATTGTTTTTGACTATTGGAGCTTTGGCCCGATACAGTTCAGGGTTGCAGAAGCATTGACAATACTCCCATACTTTACACCGGCGGCTATACCGGGATTGTTTATCGGCTGTCTCATCGCTAACATACTTGGCGGAGCAGTAATCTGGGATATTGTATTCGGAAGCATTGCAACACTTATTGGTGCAGTTGGTACATATTTGCTTCGTAAAAACAAATGGATTGCCCCTCTTCCTCCAATTATTGCCAACACAATTATAGTACCATGGGTATTAAAATATGCGTATGGCAGTGAGGGAATGATTCCATTCTTTATGCTTACGGTAGGTGGCGGAGAGATTATTGTATGTGGTATTCTCGGTATGCTTCTTCTGTTTGCATTGAATAAATACAGACATCAGATATTCAAAGATTTATAAAATTAAATATTTAAAAGTCTAAAACCCCCGGCGGTCAGTAAGTGCTGACTACCGGGGGTAATTTTACTGTTTTTAATATCTTTCTAGTTTACGCACATCTTTTTCTATTTCGGGAACATCTTCTTTTATAAACATAATCATAAAACTTACAAATAAGAGTCCACATGAAACCCAGATGGTACGCATGTTAAATAACTTAATGAAATATCCGCCAAGTCCTGCACCAATTGCAAACATTATGATAATAGCCCAGTAACAAAGCGATTTATGAAGGATTTTTTTATCCTTTGTTTTAACGTATGCACAAAGTGATTCAACACCGCTTCTCATATTGCCGATGCACATTGTACTTGCAAATGCATATCCGTTTACTTTTCTGAATGCCTGTACCTGCATTGCACATGAAAATGAAACAATTGCGTTGGCAAGAAGATTCCATTCCAGAGGCAGGAAACCTACCACAAAAAGAAGAATTATTTCATTGAGAACCACAAGCTGCCGCCAATGGAATTTTTGAATTTTACGGTATTTGATGTGTACGAATTCCGAGAAGGCAATGCCAAAAGCAAAAAATACAAGCGGCACAAGATAATGAAGTGCAAGATGCCAGTTCTTTCTGCAATGCTCTGGCTAACAAAACAATGTTTCCTGTCTGTGCATTGGAAATACTTTCCACGGAATATGTATGTGTGCGTCCTGAGACCACCTGAAACTGATAAAAATGCAGCGGTTAAGAATGAGTCAGACATCTGTCCGTGTATTTTGTGTTTCATTTTATATTCCTCCGTAAAGTGTTTTTGGTAATGTTTTAACATTATAACATTTTGACCGGTAAGTGGGTCGGTAATTTCAAGTAAGGCCTATAATTACTGCCATACGTACATATTTTCCGTTCTGTACCTGCGAAATATGCAGCACGGTTGTCGTCATCAACGTCTGTTGATATTTCATCAACTCTTGGAAGTGGGTGTAAAACCGGCATATCAGGCTTGGCAAGATTAAGTTTTTCACGGTTGAGAATATATGTATCTTTGAGGCGTAAGTATTCATCTTCGCTAAAAAAACGTTCCTTTTGTACTCGTGTCATATAGAGTACATCAAGCTTAGGAAGTGTTTCTTCAAGGCTTGAAACCTCATAATATTCTGAATTATAAGGTTTTAATGTGTCTTCTATTGTATATGCGGGCACTTTTAATTCATCTGGAGAGATAAAGTAAAAACGGTTGTTTTTGTAACGCACAAGACTGTTTACGAGTGAGTGTACAGTTCGTCCGAATTTTAAGTCGCCGCAGAATCCGATAGTAATATTATCAAGATGACCTTTCAGTTGTCTTATGGTCATTAAATCGATGAGAGTCTGTGTCGGGTGATTATGTCCGCCATCACCGGCATTTATTACAGGAATTGAAGAATACATTGATGCAACCAGCGGAGCACCTTCTTTTGGATGTCTCATTGCAATAATATCGGCGTAGCAGCTTACAACGCGGGAAGTATCGGCAACTGTTTCACCTTTGCTTGCACTTGACATTTCAGCACCGGCGAATCCGATTACCTGACCGCCGAGACTGAGCATTGCTGATTCAAATGACAGACGTGTTCTTGTACTTGGCTCATAAAAGAGTGTTGCAATTCTTTTTCCGTCGGCAACATGGCTGTAGGCATCAGGATTTTGTTTGATTCTGTCAGCAAGATCTAATAAATTTTTAGTTTCTTCAAGTGTAAAATCAAGTGGGTCAATTAAGTGTCTCATAACCATTCTCCCTTTGTTAAATATTGATTTCGTTCAGCTCCTACAGAAATAAACTGAATTTCATGATTCAAAAGATGTTCAAGAGTTTCAATGTATTTTCTTGCATTTTCAGGCAGCTCTTCATATTTCCTGCATTTTGAAATGTCAGTATTCCAGCCAGGAAGCATTTGGATGACAGGAGTCATGCTGTCTAAATCGTCTAACGGGTCAAATTCCGTTATGATTTCATCGTTTAATTTATATGATGTGATTACCGGAATTTCATCCATATGGCTTAATACATCGAGTTTTGTGAGTGCGATTTTATCAGCATTCTGGCATTTCAGACCATAAGCAGAGGCTACGGCGTCAAATGGACCGACACGGCGAGGACGTCCTGTTGCAGCACCGTATTCACCGCCGGATTTTCTTAGTGATTCCATCCATTTTTTCGGCATTGCTTTTTCTGCCGTGAATGGTCCTGCACCGACACATGTAGAATAAGCCTTTAACACACCGACGATGTGGTCAGGCAAAGTTCCCGGAATGCCGGCACCGATAGGACCATATGCGGAGATAGTTGATGAGCTTGAGGTGTATGGGAAAATTCCATAATCGATGTCACGCATGGCACCGAGCTGAGCCTCAAGAACAACTTTTTGGTGATTGGAGAGGGCAGCTGCAATGTAATTTCCGGTATCTGTGTAATATATGGAGCAAATTGTTCAGCCTTTTTTCACACCATGATAAAAGGCCGGATAAGACATTGAGAGCTTGGTGGTAGCAGCCGCCCAGTTCAGATTTTTGTATTCAAGCATAGTTTTAATCTTGATTGAATATGTGGGTTTTGTCAAGATGTAGAAGGTCGCCGAGACGCAATGTTTTTCTTATATTTATCGCTGTATGCGTATGCAATGCCGCGGCGTGTAGAACCAAAGGCAGAACCTGTTTTTGCAAGTCTGTCTTCTTCAAGTTCATCCTGGATTTTATGCCATGGCATTGATATAGTAGCATGCTTTGAGAGCTTTAAATTCTGAGGAGAAATTACAATTCCTTTTTCTCTTATGCTTTCAATCTCGTTTTCAAGATGGTCTAAATCTACAACCATGCCATCCCCCAGAACGCATGTGACATCTGGATGTAATATTCCTGATGGAAGAAGATTAAGTACAAATTTACAGTTGTCTGTTACAACTGTATGTCCGGCGTTGTTTCCGCCCTGATATCTGACAACAACATCGGCATTTTCGGCAAGCAGATCGATTACACGGCCTTTGCCTTCATCGCCCCAGTTGATTCCTGTTACTGCTGTAAGCATATTAGCCTCCTTGTTTTCCGAAGGAAAATGCGACCACTATGGGAGCAGAGGCTTTTCCTCCTTGTTTTCCGAAGGAAAATGCGACCGCTATGGGAGCAGAGGCTTTTCCTCCTTGTTTTCTTTTTCAGAATTGGCTAAATTATACTATTGAATTTGCAATAAGTAAAAACTATAATTGATATAATAAATATAAGTAATTGATATGCCAGATGAACGTTTATAGCGATTGCAGATTTCTGACATAATAAGAATAAACAGGAGGCAGGGGGTTATGAATGTAAATTTTGAGTATTATAAGATTTTTTTCTATGTGGCGAAGTATCATAATTTTACAAAGGCGGCACATGTACTTGGAAACAGCCAGCCAAATGTTACGAGAGCAATGAATTGTCTGGAACAGCAGATTAACACACTTCTGTTTGTGAGAACAAACAGAGGAGTTGAGCTTACGCCTGAGGGTGAAAAACTGTACATAAGGGTCTCAGCGGCAATGGCACAGATATTTGAGGCAGAGGAGGAACTTTCTGACAGCATGAGCCTTTCGCACGGAAGTATTTCTATCGGAGCGAGCGAGACGGCTCTTAATATATTTCTTCTTGATAAATTGAAATCGTTTCATATGATGTATCAGGGAATAAGGCTGAAAATATATAACCACTCAACACCTCAGGCGATAGATGCAGTTAAGAATGGAATAATTGATTTTGCGGTTGTATCCACGCCAGCAGATGTTGAGTCACCATTAAAAAGCGTGAAATTAGTTCCGTTCAGGGAGATTCTTATAGGTGGAAAAACATTTACGGCACTTGGAAGCCAGGAACTTTCGCTCAGCGAATTAAAGGATTATCCGCTTATATGTCTTGGACGAGAGACAGCAACGTATGATTTTTATAACAAAATATTTTTGTCGCATGGACTTGAACTTAATCCGGACACGGAGGCGGCAACGACAGACCAGATACTTCCTCTTGTGAAGAGTGAACTTGGGCTTGCATTTATTCCAGAGCCGATGGCGGCAGAGGCAATTAATAAAAATGAAATTGTCAGAATCCAGTTAAGAGATGAAATTCCCGGAAGAAATATCTGTATGGTATACGATTCAAGACATCCCCTCAATTCTGCGGCAAGAGAATTGCAGAAAGTTATTATGGAAGGCAGGTAGAATATGACACTTCAACAATTAAAATATGCAATAACAGTTGCACAGACAGGAACGATTACAGAGGCTGCAGAAAAGTTATATATTTCACAGCCGAGTCTTACTAATGCAATACACGAACTTGAAAAAGAAATGAATATTGAAATATTTACAAGAACTAATAAAGGAATAATTGTTTCAAAAGATGGTGAGGATTTTCTGGGATATGCGAGGCAGGTGCTGGAACAGGCAGAGGTTCTTGAAGATAAATATAAAGGTGGCGGTGGTGGAAAGAAGAAATTCTGTATTTCAACGCAGCATTATTCATTCGCGGTTAATGCATTTGTTGATTTGATAAAAAAATACGGACAGGATGAATATGATTTCAGCATACGTGAGACGCAGACGTATGAGATTATAGAAGATGTTGCTAAGATGAACAGTGAGTTGGGAATTATTTTTATGGATGATTTTAATGATGTCGTTCTTAATAAAATTTTAAAATCCAATGATTTGGAATTCCATCAGCTTTATTCGGCAAAACCACATGTTTTCATAAGCAGGAGGCACCCACTGGCTGGAAAGCAAATTATTACAAATGAACAGCTGGAAGCATATCCGTATCTGTCATATGAACAGGGAGAGCACAATTCGTTTTACTTTTCAGAGGAAATATTTTCAACTTATGAAAGAAAGAAAAATATCAGGGTGAGAGACCGTGCAACGCTTTTTAATCTGCTTATAGGATTAAACGGATATACGGTATGCAGCGGAATTATTGACAAAAAACTTAATGGAAAAGATATAATTGCAGTTCCGCTTGCAGATGAAAAAGATATGCGTATAGGATATATCACACATAGAAAAGGCATGATAAGCAGGCTTGGAAATACATATATTGAAGCTTTGAAGAAGTATCTGCAATAATGGGAAGTAATATCAAATAGAATAATTTGACATAGCTTTAAACTATGTCAAACATATATTTTTATGTATTATACAGATGACAAAACTTCAATTTATAATAAGAATCACAGAAAACAGAAAATTATTATAAATTTGGAGGAAAAATAGATGAGCAGATTAGAAACACCATTCAGATATGACCATGTCGGAAGCTTTTTGCGTCCTGAAAAATTAAAGGAGGCAAGAAGAAAGTTCGATGATGGTGATATCGGATATGATGAGTTAAAGAAGGTTGAAGATGAAGCGATTACAGAACTTGTAGGCAAATTAAAAGAAATAGGATACCATGTTATCACAGATGGCGAGTTCAGGAGAGCAACATGGCATCTTGATTTTATGTGGGGATTTGATGGAATAGGACATGTTGAGACAAAGACAGGACTTCCGTTCCATGGCGAAGCTGCAATGATTGATGATACATTTCTTGTTGGAAAGGTAAAAGCATCAAAGGAGCACCCTTTTGTGGAACATTTCAGATTTGTAAAACAGTTTGAGGACGAAGAAACAGTTGCAAAGCAGACAATTCCTGCACCGGCACAGTTCCTTGCACAGTTTACAATGCCTTTCAACAGAGTTGAGACAGAAAAGTATTATTCATCTGATGATGAACTTGCAGATGATATTGTAAAGGCTTATGCTTCATTTATTGATGATTTATACAAAGCAGGCTGCCGCAATCTTCAGCTTGATGACTGTACATGGGGTATGCTGGCAGATAAGACAGCAACTTTGGTATATGGGAAAAAGACATTTGAAGGATTAAAAGAAGTCCAGAAATTATATAAAGATATTAATAACAGAGTGATTGACCAGGCACCGGAGGATATGATTATTAATACACATGTGTGCCGTGGCAATTTCCATTCTACATATGCAAGCAGCGGTGCGTATACACCTGTTGCAGACGTGCTTTTCGGCGAGGAAAATGCAAATGCATATTATCTTGAATTTGATGATGAGCGTTCAGGTGGATTTGAGCCTCTTGCAAAGGTTTCAGGCAATAAGAAGGTTGTGCTTGGTCTTATAACAACAAAATCACCTGTACTTGAGGATAAAGCACAGGTGATAGCAAGAATCCGTGAAGCAGAAAAGTTTGCCCCTCTTGACAGATTATATCTTAGTCCGCAGTGTGGATTTGCATCTTGCGAAATCGGAAATAAGCTCACAGAAGACGAGCAGTGGGCAAAACTTAAACTTGTTAAAGAAATCGCAGAAGAGGTATGGGGAAAGTAGAATAAGAACGGCAGTGCCGGATTACTTCCACTGACCGAAAAAGTCTTCAAGTTTGTTGAGAGACTTTGTAAGAACGGCAGCCTCTTCTTCGTTCAGACTATCCATAACGCTGTCAATCATGTCTTTGTGAAATGCAGCATGATGTTTGTATGCACTCACGCCTTTTGGTGTGAGTGTGGCAAATACGATTCTTCTGTCTTTCGGATTGCGTGTACGTATTATATATCCCTTTTTGACAAGTGCATTCATTCCTATAGTAAGTGTTCCCATTGTAACTCCGAGTGTTTTGGAGATGGCAGTCATTGTACGTGGTTCTTCTGTTCCGACGGCTTCAATAATATGCATGTCTGTAACGGAAATGTCTTTGAATTCATCAGTTATGAGGGCTTTTTCCTCTACGTCTAAAATGTCATTAAACAGTTTTACAAGTAAATTATTCAAAACTTCAAATGTATCCATAAGAAGCACCTGCTCTTTCTTTGTAATATGTTTTAATAATAAAATACGAATCTTTTTCTATAGTATATACGAAATAAGTCCTATTTGCAATGAATTTGATTTGCTTTTTTGTGCCTTACGTAGTATCATAAATATGTATATGTAGTTCGTTACTAAAAAGGAGAAATATATGAAGTTCATAGCAATCGGAGAATTGATGTTAAGATTATCTCCGCCAAATTATGAAAAGATTGTATCTACTCATAATTATATTGTAAATTATGGCGGTGCTGAGGCAAACGTGGCAGTATCTTTGGCAAATCTCGGAGTTGACAGTACATTCTTTACTGTACTTCCGGATTCAGATATTGGTAAGTCTGCTATTAATTATTTTAAGGCAAATGATGTACATACAAAGCATATTATCAAGGCAGACGGAAGAATGGGACTGTATTATCTTGAAGAGGGTGTATCTGTAAGACCTTCACAGGTAATCTATGACCGTTCGGGTTCTGCATTTGCTGAATATGACTATAAGGATGTAGATTTTGAAAATATATTAAAAGATTATGACTGGCTTCATTTAAGCGGTATTACACCGGCACTTTCATATAACTGCCGCCGCCTTATAGACAAGGCTGTTAAGGCTGCAAAGAAGCTTGGACTTACTGTAAGTTTTGACCCTAATTTCAGAAGTACATTATGGTCATTCAGTACAGCCAGAGATGTTCTTAGTAAGTATCTTCCATATGTAGATGTATTGATTGGTATAGAACCTATTCATGTATACAATCCAGACGGAACAGATGTCAAAGATGGTCTTACAATGGATCCGTCTTTTAAGGATATGGACAGAGTATTTAAGGCTATTGATGAGCAGTATCATATGAAAGCAATCGGAAGAACTGTAAGATATGTCCACTCAGGCAGCAACAATTCTCTCAAAGCTTTCTTCTATACTAATGGAGAGACTTATGAGAGTAAGACGATTAACTTTGAAATTGTTGACCGTGTCGGTGGTGGTGATGCATTTTCATCAGGTCTTATTTATGCACTTATGCAGAATGATATGACACCACAGGAGACAGTTGATTTTGCTGTTGCATCTTCTGTAATGAAGCATGCTATCCGAGGCGATACAAATATCACAAGTGTAGATCAGATTAAGAGACTTATGAACAATGCTTCATTTGATGTACAAAGATAATTATGTGATTTTTAGTACAATTTGTACTAAGATAAGAGCAAGGCAGACAAGTGCTTGACATTTCAGACCTTGTTATATACAATAAAGCCAACTGCAATGACGAAGACAGTAGGATATAAGGAAAAGTCGCAGCGAGCCGGGGCGGTGAGAGCCGGTACGAGTAGCTTATATCTGAACATCACTTCCAAGCATCCGGGCTGAACGGAGTTTGTTTCGGGCGTGTAAGCGTAGCGGAACATGAAAGTGCTTCAATTAAGCCGGGACGGAAATCCTACCGTTAAAAGGGACGCATATGCTGGTATGTCGTAATTAAGATTAGGTCGATAATTCCCCTGTCGTTTATTACGGCAGGGGCTTTTTTAATGCGGGTATCAGATTGTTTTATGTGCATGTAGCATTTGCTGGTGACGCAGATTATTAGAATTGGCACAATTATGAAAGGACGGATTTTTAAGATGGTATACGAAAAGGTATCACCGGAACTTAATTTTGTTGATAGAGAAAAACAAGTCGAGAAGTTCTGGAAAGAAAATGACATTTTTGAAAAAAGTATTGAAAATCGTAAAGAGGGAGAGACATATACATTCTATGATGGTCCTCCAACGGCTAACGGTAAGCCTCATATCGGTCATGTCCTTACAAGAGTTATTAAGGATATGATTCCAAGATACCGTACAATGAAAGGATACATGGTTCCACGTAAGGCAGGATGGGATACACATGGTCTTCCTGTAGAGCTTGAAGTTGAAAAGAAGCTTGGACTTGATGGCAAGGAACAGATTGAAGAGTATGGTCTTGAGCCATTTATCAAGCATTGTAAAGAGAGTGTATGGAAATATAAGGGCATGTGGGAGGATTTCTCATCTACTGTAGGTTTCTGGGCTGATATGGATAACCCTTATGTTACTTATGACAATAACTTTATCGAGTCTGAATGGTGGGCTTTAAAGCAGATTTGGGATAAGGGACTTCTTTATAAAGGTTTTAAGATTGTTCCTTACTGTCCAAGATGTGGCACACCTCTTTCTTCTCATGAGGTTGCACAGGGATATAAGGCTGTAAAAGAGCGTTCAGCAGTAGTACGTTTCAAGGTTGTCGGCGAAGATGCTTATTTCCTTGCATGGACAACAACACCTTGGACACTTCCATCAAATGTTGCACTTTGTGTAAACCCTGATGAGACATATGTTAAGGTAAAGGCTGCTGACGGATATACTTATTATATGGCAGAGGCACTTCTTGACAAAGTATTAGGCGGACTTGCAGTTAAGGCGGGACAGACTGTAAAAGGCGAGTCTCTTGATGAGGATGCAAAAGACGCAAATGGTGCCGGTATTGATTATGAAGTATTAGAGACTTACAAAGGTAAGGATTTAGAGTATAAAGAGTATGAACCATTATATCAGTGTGCAGCTGATTGTGCCGCAAAACAGCACAAGAAGGGACATTTTGTTACATGTGACACATATGTAACTATGTCAGATGGTACAGGTATTGTTCATATTGCACCTGCATTTGGTGAAGATGATGCCAAAGTAGGCAGAAAATATGACCTTCCATTTGTTCAGTTTGTTGATGGCAAGGGTGATTTGACAGAAGAAACACCTTATGCCGGATTATTTGTTAAGAAAGCAGATCCGGAAGTATTAAAAGACCTTGATAAGGAAGGAAAGCTTTTTGACGCACCTAAGTTTGAGCATGATTATCCATTCTGCTGGAGATGTGATACACCTCTTATTTATTATGCAAGAGAGTCATGGTTTATCAAGATGACAGATCCTGAAGTTAAGGCTAATCTCATTGCTAATAATAAGACAATCAACTGGATTCCAGAGACAATCGGAACAGGACGTTTTGGAGCATGGCTTGAAAATGTCCAGGACTGGGGTATCAGCCGTAACCGTTATTGGGGTACACCGCTTAATATCTGGCAGTGTGAGGATTGTGGCGAAATGCTTTCAATCGGAAGCATTGCAGAACTCAAGGAACATTCAGACAACTGTCCTGATGATATCGAGCTGCACCGTCCATATATCGATGCGGTTACATGCAAGTGTGGCAAGTGTGGCGGCACAATGAAGAGAGTTCCGGAAGTTATCGACTGCTGGTTCGATTCAGGTTCAATGCCATTTGCACAGCATCACTATCCATTTGAAAATAAGGAATTATTTGAACAGCAGTTCCCAGCCAAGTTTATTTCAGAAGCTGTTGACCAGACAAGAGGATGGTTCTATTCACTTCTTGCTATTTCAACACTCTTATTTAACAAGGCACCTTACGAAAATGTTATCGTTTTAGGACATGTTCAGGATGCTGACGGCCAGAAGATGAGTAAATCAAAGGGCAATGCAGTAGATCCGTTTGATGCATTACAGAAACACGGAGCAGATGCAATCCGCTGGTATTTCTATGAAAATTCAGCACCATGGCTTCCTAACCGTTTCCATGACAAGGCTGTTACAGAAGGTCAGAGAAAGTTCATGGGTACAATCTGGAACACATATGCATTCTTCGTATTATATGCAAATATTGATGATTTTGATGCAACAAAATATACTTTGGAATATGATAAGCTTCCGGTAATGGATAAATGGATTCTTTCAAAGTTAAATACAATGGTTAAGACTGTTGATGACAATCTTAACAACTACAAGATTACAGAGACTGCAAGAGTTCTTGAAGATTTTGTTGATGAACTTTCTAACTGGTATGTAAGAAGATGCCGTGAGAGATTCTGGGCAAAGGGAATGGAACAGGATAAGATTAATGCTTACATGACATTGTATACAACACTTGTTACACTTTGTAAAGCAGCAGCTCCAATGATTCCGTTTATGACAGAGAGCATTTACAGAAATCTTGTATGCAGCATTGACAAGACAGCACCTATAAGCGTTCACCTTTGCGATTTCCCTAAGGTAAATGAAGATTGGATTGATACAAAACTTGAAGAGAACATGGAAGATGTCCTTAATGCAGTTGTAATCGGACGTGCATGCCGAAATGCAACAAATATCAAGAACAGACAGCCAATCGGAAAGATGTTTATCAAAGCACCATGGAAACTTGATGATTTCTTTACAAATATTATCGCAGATGAGCTTAATGTAAAGAGCGTTGAATATAAGGATGATGTAAGAGATTTCACATCATACACATTCAAGCCGCAGCTTAAAACATTGGGACCTAAGTATGGCAAGTTCCTCGGTGAAATCAGAAAGCAGCTTTCAGAACTTGATGGCAATAAGGCTATGGATGACCTTAACAATGCAGGATATATCACACTTTCTGTAAATGGACAGGATATTCAGCTCGAAAAGGCAGATCTCCTTATAGAGATGGTTCAGGCAGAAGGATATGTTGCCAATTCTGATAAGGGAATTACAGTTGTTATGGATACAAAGCTTACACCTGAACTTATCGAGGAAGGTTTTATAAGAGAAATTGTAAGTAAAATCCAGACAATGCGTAAGGATGCAGGATTTGAAGTTATGGACAGAATCAATGTATATGTTTCTGGAAATGATAAGATTGCAGCTCTTATGGAGAAAAATGCAGAACAGGTTAAAGCAGTTGTACTTGCTGACAATATTATTGCCGGTGAAGCAAAAGGATTTACAAAGGATTGGAATATCAACGGCGAAGATGTAACTTTAGGCGTTGAAAAACAGTAATTAAACAGCAGATTATAAAAGTGTCCGGTTTTGGTAAAAATAAACCGGGCACTTATTTGCATTTTAAGTAATTAATGTAGTATAATTATAATGCTTTAAACATTTTATCAATACCATATTTCAGGAGGAAAAATGAATGAGTAATACTTCATGGTTTAATAAAGATGAATTCAAGAAAAATATTATAAGCAACTGTAAATCCTTATTCAGAAAAAATATTGATGAGGCAGATAAACAGCAGCTTTTCCAGTCTGTAGCATATGCTGTAAAGGAAATTATAATTGATAGATGGATTGCGACACAGAAGGAATATGCAAAACAGGATAAAAAGACTGTTTACTATATGTCTATGGAATTCCTTATGGGCAGGGCTTTAGGTAACAATATGATTAATCTTATGGCATATGATGAAATGAAGGAAGTTCTTGAAGAACTTGGCATGGATATTAATGTCATAGAGGACCAGGAACCTGATGCAGCACTCGGTAACGGTGGTCTGGGAAGACTTGCCGCATGTTTCCTTGATTCACTTGCAACACTTGAATATCCGGCATATGGATGCGGAATACGTTATAAATATGGTATGTTTAAGCAGGAGATTAAAGATGGCTATCAGGTAGAAGTTCCTGATAACTGGCTTAAAGACGGTAATCCGTTTGAGATTAAGCGTTCTGAATATCCGACAGTAGTTAAGTTCGGAGGATATGTACGTTCATACAGAGATGAAAAGACAGGAAGAGATATGTTTGTTCAGGAGGATTACAGAGCTGTAACAGCTATTCCTTATGATGTTCCTGTTGTTGGATATGGCGTAAATACAGTTAATACATTAAGAATATGGGATGCAGAACCGGTAGATACATTTAATTTAAGTTCATTTGATAAGGGTGATTATCAGAAAGCGGTTGAGGAAGAGAACCTTGCAAAGAATATTGTTGAGGTACTTTATCCTAATGATAATCATTATGCAGGTAAGGAACTTCGTTTAAAACAGCAGTATTTCTTTGTATCAGCCAGCGTACAGCGTGCGATTGCACAGTATAAGGAAAGACATGATGATGTAAGAAAGCTTTATGAAAAGGTAACTTTCCAGCTTAATGATACACATCCTACAGTAGCTGTAGCGGAACTTATGAGAATTCTCATGGACGAAGAAGGTCTTGAATGGGATGAAGCATGGGATGTAACAACTAAGACTGTTGCATATACAAATCATACAATTATGGCAGAAGAAAATGGCCAATTGAGCTTTTCAAGACTTCTTCCTAGAATTTATCAGATTGTGGAGAGATTAATCGTCGTTTGTGAAGAAATAAAGGCTAAGTATCCGGGCAATCAGGATAAAATCCGCAAGATGGCAATTATTTATGATGGTCAGGTTAAGATGGCTAATCTTGCAATATGTGCAGGATATTCTGTAAATGGTGTTGCAAAACTTCATACGGAGATTCTTGAAAAGCAGGAACTTAAAGATTTCTATGAAATGATGCCGGAGAAGTTCAATAATAAGACTAATGGTATCACACAGAGAAGATTCCTTCTTCATGCAAATCCGCTTCTTGCAGCATGGATTACAGACAAAATCGGCGATGGATGGATTACAGATTTAACACAGCTTAAAAAGCTTAAAGTATATGTTGATGATGCAAAATGCCAGCAGGAGCTTATGCAGATTAAGTATAAAAATAAGGTTCGTCTTGCAAAATATATAAAAGAGCATAATGGAATTGATGTTGACCCGAATTCTATTTTTGATGTCCAGGTTAAGAGACTTCATGAATATAAGAGACAGCTTCTTAATATTCTTCATGTAATGTATCTTTACAATGAAGTAAAGAAGAATCCTGATATGGATATTAAGCCAAGAACATTTATTTTTGGTGCAAAAGCAGCCGCAGGTTATAAGATTGCAAAGCAGACAATCAAACTTATCAACAGCGTTGCAGATGTAATTAATAACGATGCTTCAATTAATGGCAAGATTAAGGTAGTATTTATTGAAAATTACAGAGTTTCAAACGGCGAAATCATATTTGCGGCAGCAGATGTAAGCGAACAGATTTCTACAGCATCAAAGGAAGCATCAGGTACAGGTAATATGAAGTTCATGCTCAACGGAGCCATGACACTTGGTACAATGGATGGTGCTAATGTTGAGATTGTTCAGGAAGTCGGAATTGAAAATGCTGTAATATTCGGACTTTCATCTGATGAAGTTATCCGCTATGAAAATGAGGGCGGTTATGACCCAATGGAGATATTTAACAATGACCAGGATATCCGTGAGGTATTGATGGAACTTATCAATGGCAAATATTCTCCTGATGATACAGAAAGATTCAGAGATATTTACAATTCACTCCTTAATAATCAGGGTGGCAGAAGAGCGGACACATACTTCATACTCAAAGATTTCCGTTCATATGCGGATGCACAGAAGATTATTAACGAAAGATATTCTGATGAAAAGGCATGGGCAAAGTCAATGATGTTAAATATTGCCAGTGCCGGTAAGTTCTCATCAGACAGAACTATTGAAGAATATGTTCATGATATCTGGAAGCTTGAAAAAGTTCACGTTCCGGATGCGAAATAATTTTATAAAAATTTATAATGAGTATGCCTCGTTTATCGTTTTGACGGTGCGGGGCATATTTTTTATTTTAGCTGCATATGCTTTTATATCATATGATTCTATGCCGGATTATTTCTATGATTCTATGTTAGATTATTCCGGCTTGATGAATTCTTGATTAAGAGGGGATTTTTTGCAGATATGAAAAAAATACTTACGGTCATATTGATATTTTGTATATATGTTGCTGTGCCGGCTGTGATAACTTTGTCGGTTAATTCTGATGATTCGCAGGGGGTATCTCAGGAAAATATTTATGGACCGAGGGTTAATGTTAAATATAAAAATGGAACAAAATCTGTATCGGTAAATGAATTTGTCACAATGGTTCTTGCAAAAAGATTTGAGTCAGGTGATGAGACGGAAACGTTAAAGGCTATGGGTATAATGATAAGAACAGATATTTACCGTGTTATGGGGGATGAGATGAGTGTTGACAGCGAAACGCTTGGCATGGAGTATTTCACAAAAAATGTGATGAAAAATGAATGGGGGAATAATTTCGAGGAATATTATAATCATGTAAATGACAGTGTAATGTCAACAGGTCAGATGGTTATAACATATAATAATAATCTAATTGATGCAAAATATTCGCGTGTGTGCAATGAAAAGACGCTTTCCGGTACGGAACTTCTGGGAGCGGATTATGCATATCTGGTGCCGGCAGACTGCCCGGAAGATATGACAAGCCCTGATTTTCTCAAAACTGAGGAATATTCAAAAAAACAGTTTGTAAAAAAAATAAATACCGCATATAAGGATTCCGGGCTGGATGAAAATAATCCGTTTGGCGATATTCAGGTGGTTTCACAGACTAATATGGGGTATGTGACAAAAATTCAAGTGGGAAATGTTGTAATGTCGGGTGATGTATTTGCAAAAATACTGGGACTTAATTCGCCTTTTTTTGCAATTAAAGATGGAAAAATTACAACCAAAGGAAAGGGAAGCGGATTCGGAGTCAGCCTTTATACTGCAAATATTATGGCACGTTCGGGCAGTACATATGAAGATATAATTAATAAATTTTATTCCGGTGTAGCAATTGTGAGCAGATAAAATCATATAAAGGACACTTGTGGTATCGGTTCGTGTAATAATGAAGAAAGACAGTTTGAATAATCCTGTATCTAAATCGCAACATATTAACATAAATTGTAGCAATGGAGGTTATGTTAATATGAAAGGCAAGAGGTAAAGGTTGGGGAAAAGAGAAAATTATTTCTGCAATAGCTTGCCTGTGCGGTTATATACTTACGCTTCGGCAGGTGTTTATTCAGTTGTGAAAGAGAGCAGGCGTGCCAATGACAATAAAATAATGTAGTTGGACCTTAATGAGAGAACGCAGAATAATGTTGCAATAAGAACGAGAGGATGGAGGTAGAGCCTGAAACACCGACCTCGTCAGATTCTAAAGAAGATGCAGCCACGGGTGATGATGACCCTATGGGTAAATGAAATAGCATCGGTTAATAATCGGCACAGGAAGTTACGTCGATGTTTCGTCAAACAGCGTAAATGAAAATAGTGTAAATGAAGATTTACAGGCAGATGACAAGCAGGAACAGAAGGTTCCGGTGGCGGCTTCGGTAAAAAACCTCTTTGATGCATATTCATTTAGTGAGTCGACAGTCTTTACGTCCTGAAATGGAGATGTTGTTTTAAAGTACAGCATGGACGTACGATTTATTTTGAATCACTTAATGTATACAAGTGCAATCCGGCAATTTCATTGCGGCAAATGTGGGGACAGCGTTGCAGTTGCAGCAGATGGAATTGTCCAGTCAGTAGTTGATGAAGAGACAAAAACAACAGTTACCGTAGGACTTGGGGATGGCTATGAGGCGACATATGGTTTGCTTGACGGCGTCAACGTAAAATCCGGTGATAGTGTATACAAAGGACAGTATCTTGGAACAGTGGCAGAACCAAGTGCATATTATGTAAAAGAGGGTGCAAATTTGTATTTTAAACTTACAAAAGACGGCATACCTGTTAATCCGATGGATTATTTTGAATAACGTAAGATAATCGGCATCCGGTTAAAAATTTACAAAAAGGCTGTAAGGGTTGTCATTGCTGTAAATGCAGAAATTTTGTTGTATTGGGTGGATATATAGGATGTGCCGGGTGCTTTATATAGATGTGGGGGCGATATGCTCCCGCGGTACATATAAATATGCTTATAAGCCTTGACACCTTTAAAAAATACAGATATTCTGATATTATCACAGGGCGTACAAATGTGACTGAGTATGATTGCGATAAAACACAATATAGTGATGGAATATCAGATAAAATGGTGTCGGACAGAATTAAGTATATGTCGTTATTCGTTGCCAAGACACCTGAAGAGATAGATAGATTAGTTGCATTATTTCCGGATCTGGAATCGGTACGTCATGATATTAATGAATATCTGGTTAGACCAAAGGAGGTCCTTAATATGTGGTTTGACGAAGCAGTAATTATCAGCATCCAGATATATCCTTTTATGTGAGCACCGTTGGTAAATAATGGTGGTGAATGTGAGGAAGAGGCCGGAAATCATAGAATTTTAAGAATTCTGGATTGGATAGACCATATTAAGTCAATGGGAACGTCATGCGTATTATTTAATCCATTATTTGAGAGTGATGCACATGGTTATGATACAAGGAATTATAATAAAGTGGACAGGCGTCTCGGAACAAATGAAGATTTTAAGAAAGTCTGCGATGCGATTCATGCATCAGGCATGAAAGTTATGCTTGATGGAGTATTTAATCATGCAGGACGTGGATTTTTTGCATTTGAAGATGTAAGACAGAAAAAATGGGACAGCAGATACAAGGACTGGTTTCACATATCGTTTGATGGAAATACCAATTATAATGATGGATTCTGGTATGAAAGCTGGGAAGGCTGTAATGAGCTTGTAAAACTTAATCTGTCAAATCCTGAAGTAAAAGAATATTTGTTTGACGCGGTAAAAAACTGGGTTAATGAATATGACATAGACGGCTTGCGGCTTGATGTTGCATATTGTCTGGACAGGCAGTTTTTGTCAGAATTGAGACATTTTACCGATGGGCTGAAGAACGAATTTGTATTAATGGGTGAGACTCTTCACGGAGATTATAACCAATGGGTTAATGATAACGCATGCTACAGCGTTACAAATTATGAATGTTATAAAGGCATTTATTCAAGTTTTAATTCTTCCAACATGCACGAAATAGCATATAGCCTTAACAGACAATTTGGTAATGAGCAGTGGTGCATATACCGTGGAAAACATCTGTTTTTTTGTTGACAATCATGATGTTAGCAAGAATTGCAAGTATTCCTTGAAAATAAAAATAATCTTTTCCTGTATATGGTCTTTTGTTTGGTACATGCCTGGAGTTCCGGTGTTTATTATGGAAGTGAGTGGGGAATTACAGGAGAAAAATGTAATGGCGACAACACATTGCGTCCTGCAATAGAAAAGCCGGAACATAATGAACTTACAGATTGGATAACAGCTCTTGCAAATGCGAAACAAAAAAGCAAGGCGTTGTGTTACGGAGGTTACAGAAATCTTCTTACAATGCCGAAGCAGCTTATATTTGAAAGAGAATGTGATACAGAAAGAGTTATCGTTGCTGTTAATTCTGACAGCAATGTATATCATGCTGATTTTGATGCAAGATCGGGAAAAGCAGTTGATTTGATAACAGGAAAAGAGCATGATTTTGGCGGTGGAAGTGATTTACAGCCATATTCATGTGTATTTTGGAAAACGGAGAGATAGAAATTATGGATTTAGCAATTATAGCAGAAAGCAGGTGCTTGAGATGTTTCTTATGATACTTGCAGGTTTCATATGTTTTAAAACAGGAGTAATCAAGGAAGAAGGTAAAAAAGCATTGTCTGATCTGCTTTTATATCTTGTGGTACCTGCAATGATTGTTAATTCGTATCTTGTAGAACATGATTCATCAATGACAGGAAATCTTGTCAGAATGCTTATATATAGTATACTTATGGTCGGAACAGGTCTTGTAATTACTTATGCAGTTTTGTTTTCAAAGAAAAATAAAGACAGAGGAATTATGCGGTTTGCATGTGGATTTTCCAATGCGGCATATATGGGATTTCCACTTATTCAGGCACTTTTCGGTGCGGAGGGAATACTTTATGCAAGCGTATATGTTACTGTATACAATATTTTGTTGTGGACGGTTGGATATTCGTTTGTCACGAAAAAAGTAAATGTAAAGGAGATTGCAAAGAGTATACTTACGGCACCGTGTATAATTGCTGTGTTTATAGGACTTATTTTATATGGATTAAATGTGCATGTGCCGGATATTATAGGCACTCCGCTTTCAATGATTGCCGCAATAAATACACCGGGTTCAATGATTATTACAGGTGTAACTATTGCGGGCAGCAGTATGGCTGTTCTTTTAAAAAACAAGCATCTGTTTGAAGTTATAGGAATAAGGCTTTTTCTTATTCCGGCAGCATGCCTTCTTGTAATGTATCTTATCGGTGGTAACGGTACAACAGCAATGGTTGCACTTATGCTTGAGGCATGTCCTTGTGCAGCTATAACAACAATGTTTTCAATAGAATTCGGACATGATGAGAATCTTGCATCAGGTTCGGTTGTATTTACGACACTTCTTTCTATAATAACATTGCCATTATATGCACTTATATTAACAAATATTATAAAATAGGCATTATCGCTACATATTTAAACATCATAATAAAATGGCATATGCTTCCTGCCATAACAAATAAGTGAAAGATTTCATGTGACCCAAAATATTTATGCTGTGCATTAAATATAGGAAGCTTCAGTGCGTAAATGACACCGCCGATTGTATATATAATTCCACCGGCAAGAAGCCAATTGAATGCGGCTTTTGGAAGTGCATTAATAATCTGTGTAAATGCAAGAACGCAAATCCAGCCCATGAGAATATACAATACTGAAGAAACCCATTTTGGACATGTTACCCAGCAGAGCTTGAAAATGATTCCAAGAGCGGCAATTCCCCATACAAGAGCAAGAAGAACAAGTCCGATGTGTCCATGAAGTACAATTAAACATACTGGTGTGTAGGAACCGGCAATAAGCACAAATATCATGCAGTGGTCAAGCTTTTTTAAAATCATATTGACCTTTGGAGAAAGGTCGAATGTGTGGTATGTTGTGCTTGCCGCGTATAAAAGAATCATGCTTACTATAAATATAGTAAGAGAAATAACATGCACAGTGTCCGGTGCGGACAAGGCACGTATTATAAGAGGCGTTGCTGCAAATACAGCCATAAGCATTCCTATAAAATGTGTAATTGCACTGCCGGGATCTTTTATCTTAAAGTGATTACTGTTATTTGTAAAATTAGTCATAAAAATCATTCCTTTCATTAAAACGACAACAAGTGGTAATTAAAACTACATGTTGGTGTAATGATAATACATCAAGAAGTATAAAAAATCAATACATTATTATAAAAAATTAAATAAACAAAACAGGCATATTTTAATTTTTTCTGTCTTTGGTATCCGGGTTATATTGCGGATATCAAAGACAGTTTTTCTTTTGTAAATAATGTGTAATATATTTGTTAGATAAAATAACAAAAAAAACAGTGCTTTCAAACGAAAAGTATGTAAAAATATATACAACGCACAAAGATAAGAAAAAA
>SCPN01000655.1_pt1 | contig 37755 bp, 34 predicted proteins | sample 6106831 | NCBI WGS metagenome assembly SCPN01 (sample SAMN10720447, study PRJNA508395) | human gut metagenome | isolation source: Participant 1, 0 month | reverse complement strand
GCGCTGGGAACCGGGTGTCCAGACCGTCGCGGTGAAATGCGACCTGTGTGATTTCTTGCCAGAAGGTCCGGCCTGCGTTCGCGCTTGCCCGAATCAGGCGTTACGGCTGATCACCGACGATAGCCTGCAACGACAGATGAAAGAAAAACAGCGCCTTGCCGCAAGCTGGTTTGCCAATGGCGGGGAGGATCCCCTTTCCCTCACTCAGGAGCAACGCTAATGGATGCCCTGCAATTATTAACCTGGTCGCTGATCCTCTATCTGTTTGCCAGTCTGGCTTCGCCGTTTTTACTCGGTCTGGACAGACTGGCTATTAAGCTTTCCGGCATCACATCGCTGGTGGGCGGCGTGATTGGCATCATCAGCGGAATTACGCAATTACATGCTGGTGTAACTTTAGTCGCCCGTTTTGCCACCCCTTTTGACTTTGCCGATTTTACCGCAGAATGGATAGCCTCTCGGCATTTATGGTGCTGGTTATCTCCTTGCTGGTGGTGGTTTGTTCGCTCTATTCATTGACTTATATGCGCGAATACGAGGGCAAAGGCGCGGCGGCGATGGGCTTCTTTATGAATCTTTTCATCGCATCGATGGTTGCCCTGCTGGTGATGGACAACGCTTTTTGGTTCATCGTGCTGTTTGAAATGATGTCGCTGTCTTCCTGGTTTCTGGTCATTGCCAGGCAGGATAAAACGTCGATCAACGCTGGCATGCTCTACTTTTTTATCGCCCACGCCGGATCGGTGCTGATTATGATCGCCTTCTTGCTGATGGGGCGCGAAAGCGGCAGCCTCGATTTTGCCAGTTTCCGCACGCTTTCACTTTCTCCGGGGCTGGCGTCGGCGGTGTTCCTGCTGGCCTTTTTCGGTTTTGGCGCGAAAGCCGGGATGATGCCGTTGCACAGCTGGTTGCCGCGCGCTCACCCTGCCGCACCATCGCACGCTTCGGCGTTGATGTCTGGCGTAATGGTCAAAATCGGTATTTTCGGCATCCTGAAAGTAGCGATGGACCTGCTGGCGCAAACGGGTTTGCCGCTGTGGTGGGGCATTCTGGTGATGGCGATCGGCGCAATCTCCGCGCTCCTGGGCGTGCTGTATGCGCTGGCGGAACAGGATATCAAACGGCTGCTGGCCTGGAGTACCGTCGAAAACGTCGGCATTATTTTGCTGGCAGTCGGTGTGGCGATGGTCGGTCTGTCACTGCACGACCCGCTGCTCACCGTGGTTGGACTGCTCGGCGCACTGTTTCATCTGCTCAACCATGCGCTGTTCAAAGGGCTGCTATTTCTCGGCGCGGGCGCGATTATTTCGCGTTTGCATACCCACGACATGGAAAAAATGGGGGCACTGGCGAAACGGATGCCGTGGACAGCCGCAGCATGCCTGATTGGTTGCCTCGCGATATCAGCCATTCCTCCGCTGAATGGTTTTATCAGCGAATGGTACACCTGGCAGTCGCTGTTCTCACTAAGTCGTGTGGAAGCCGTAGCGCTACAACTTGCGGGTCCTATTGCTATGGTAATGCTGGCAGTCACTGGTGGGCTGGCAGTAATGTGCTTCGTAAAAATGTACGGTATTACTTTCTGTGGTGCGCCGCGCAGTACACACGCTGAAGAGGCACAGGAAGTGCCAAATACGATGATCGTCGCCATGCTACTGCTCGCGGCACTCTGCGTATTAATTGCGCTTAGTGCCAGTTGGCTGGCACCGAAGATAATGCATATTGCCCATGCGTTTACCAATACCCCTCCCGTCACTGTCGCCAGCGGAATAGCACTTGTACCCGGCACGTTTCATACACGGGTCACCCCCTCATTACTGTTGCTGTTACTACTGGCGATGCCTTTGCTGCCTGGCCTTTACTGGCTGTGGTGTCGTTCGCGCCGCGCAGCGTTTCGTCGCACAGGAGATGCCTGGGCATGCGGCTACGGCTGGGAAAATGCGATGGCCCCGTCAGGCAATGGCGTGATGCAGCCGCTGCGTGTGGTCTTCTCTGCGTTATTTCGTCTACGACAACAGCTCGACCCTACGCTGAGGCTAAATAAAGGTTTTGCGCACGTCACCGCCAGGGCTCAGAGCACAGAACCCTTCTGGGATGAGCGGGTGATCCGCCCCATCGTGAGCGCCACCCAACGGCTGGCCAAAGAAATACAGCATCTGCAAAGCGGCGACTTTCGTCTCTATTGCCTGTATGTGGTCGCCGCACTGGTTGTGCTGCTAATCGCTATTGCCGTCTAAGGAAATCACCATGAGACAAACTCTTTGCGACGGATATCTGGTTATTTTTGCGTTAGCACAGGCCGTGATTCTGCTGATGCTAACCCCACTTTTTACGGGTATTTCCCGGCAGATACGCGCGCGTATGCACTCCCGCCGCGGGCCGGGGATCTGGCAGGATTATCGCGATATCCACAAAATGTTTAAACGCCAGGAAGTTGCGCCGACATCTTCAGGTCTGATGTTCCGCCTGATGCCGTGGGTATTAATCAGCAGCATGCTGGTGCTGGCGATGGCCTTACCACTGTTTATTACCGTTTCCCCTTTTGCGGGCGGCGGCGATCTGATCACCCTTATCTATCTTCTTGCCCTGTTTCGTTTTTTCTTTGCTCTTTCCGGGCTGGATACCGGAAGTCCGTTTGCGGGAGTCGGTGCCAGTCGCGAGTTGACGCTCGGCATTCTGGTCGAACCAATGCTTATTCTCTCACTGCTGGTATTGGCGCTGATAGCAGGTTCCACGCATATCGAGATGATCAGCAATACGCTGGCGATGGGCTGGAACTCGCCGCTAACCACCGTACTGGCGTTACTGGCCTGTGGTTTTGCCTGCTTCATTGAGATGGGAAAAATTCCCTTTGATGTTGCTGAAGCAGAACAGGAATTACAGGAAGGCCCGCTGACCGAATATTCCGGTGCCGGGCTGGCGCTAGCGAAATGGGGGCTGGGGCTGAAACAGGTCGTGATGGCAGCACTGTTTGTGGCCCTGTTTCTGCCCTTTGGGCGCGCGCAAGAACTTTCTCTCGCCTGCCTGCTGACTTCACTTGTCGTTACGCTGCTCAAGGTTTTGCTGATTTTTGTACTGGCCTCAATCGCAGAAAACACGCTGGCACGCGGGCGTTTTTTACTCATTCACCATGTGACCTGGCTTGGCTTCAGCCTTGCTGCGCTTGCATGGGTCTTCTGGTTAACCGGTCTGTAAGGAGCACTGACGGAATATGGAAAATCTTGCTCTGACGACGTTAATGCTGCCTTTTATCGGCGCACTGGTCGTTTCGTTTTCGCCACAACGTCGGGCCGCCGAATGGGGGGTTTTGTTCGCCGCGCTGACCACGCTGTGCATGTTGTCGCTGATCTCCGCGTTTTATCAGGCCGATAAAGTTGCCGTCACGTTGACGTTGGTCAACGTGGGGGATGTGGCATTGTTTGGCCTGGTCATTGATCGCGTGAGTACGCTGATTCTGTTTGTGGTGGTGTTTCTCGGTTTGCTGGTCACGATCTACTCCACGGGTTATCTGACGGATAAAAATCGCGAACACCCGCATAACGGCACGAATCGTTATTACGCATTTTTGCTGGTGTTTATCGGCGCGATGGCGGGACTGGTACTCTCCTCGACGCTGCTCGGTCAGTTGTTGTTTTTTGAAATTACGGGCGGCTGCTCCTGGGCGTTGATCAGTTATTACCAGAGCGATAAAGCGCAGCGTTCAGCACTAAAAGCGTTGCTTATCACCCATATCGGTTCGTTGGGGTTGTATCTTGCCGCCGCCACGCTGTTTTTGCAGACCGGAACGTTTGTGCTTAGCGCGATGAGCGAGTTACATGGCGACGCACGTTATCTGGTTTATGGCGGCATCCTGTTTGCCGCGTGGGGGAAATCGGCCCAGCTACCGATGCAAGCGTGGCTACCGGATGCAATGGAAGCGCCAACACCGATCAGCGCCTATCTCCACGCCGCATCGATGGTGAAAAGTGGGGCTGGCACTGGAGGGCAGCATCGCCTACATCGTCAACCACGCGTTCGCTAAAAGCCTGTTTTTCCCCTTGGCAGTGCGCTGGAGTTACAGCTGCGGCGCTTGTTGCCGCGTCTGCGTGGCGTATTACCCTGCCGTTGCCAGGCGTGGGTTTCTGCGTATGGCGCTGGCGATTACCGGCGTGCCGCCGTTCAACGGCTTCTTCAGTAAATTCCCGCTGTTTGCTGCCGGTTTGCGTTGTCAGTGGAGTACTGGATCCTGCTGCCCGCCATGATTCTGCTGATGATTGAATCGGTCGCCAGTTTCGCCTGTTTATTCGCTGGTTTGGTCGCGTTGTGCTGGCAAACCGCGAGCGAGGCCGTCGCCGATGCCGCACCTGCCGGTCAATGCGCCGGTGTTGATTGTACTTGATTGTGATGTCGCTGATTTCCAGCGTAATCGCCGCGACCTGGTTGCAGTAAGGAGATGATGAATATTGACCGGTTCCTATGATCGTAAATAATCTGGCGGGACTGATGATGCTGACATCGCTGTTTGTGATTAGCGTCAAAAGCTATCGCCTGTCATGCGGATTTTACGCCTGCCAGTCGCTGGTGCTGGTGTCTATTTTCGCCACTCTCTCGTGCCTGTTCGCCGCAGAGCAACTGCTGATCTGGTCCGCCAGCGCCTTTATCACCAAAGTGCTGCTGGTACCGTTAATCATGACTTACGCTGCACGAAATATTCCCCAGAACATCCCGGAAAAAGCGTTATTCGGTCCGGCAATGATGGCACTGCTCGCGGCGTTAATTGTCCTGCTTTGCGCATTTGTCGTTCAGCCCGTGAAGCTACCGATGGCTACCGGGCTGAAACCGGCGCTGGCGGTAGCGTTAGGTCATTTTCTGCTTGGCCTGCTGTGCATTGTCAGCCAGCGCAATATCCTGCAGCAAATTTTTGGTTACTGCCTGATGGAAAACGGCTCCCATCTGGTGCTGGCGCTTCTTGCCTGGCGAGCACCGGAACTGGTGGAAATAGCTATCGCTACCGACGCCATCTTCGCCGTCATTGTGATGGTGTTACTGGCAAGAAAAATATGGCGTACCCACGGCACGCTGGACGTGAACAACTTGACCGCGCTGAAGGGATAATGAGATGAGTTATTCTGTGATGTTCGCTTTACTCCTGCTCACGCCGCTGCTTTTTTCGCTGCTCTGTTTTGCCTGCCGGAAACGGGGGCTCTCTGCGACTTGTACGGTGACTGTATTACATAGCTTAGGGATCACACTGCTGCTGATTCTGGCACTCTGGGTGGTCCAAACTGCCGCTGATGCAGGAGAAATATTCGCTGCGGGACTGTGGCTTCATATTGATGGTCTGGGCGGTTTGTTCCTCGCCATTCTTGGTGTGATTGGCTTTCTCACCGGTGTTTACTCGATTGGCTACATGCGTCATGAAGTGGCACACGGCGAGCTTTCACCCGTTACGCTGTGCGATTACTACGGTTTCTTCCATCTGTTTTTGTTCACCATGCTGCTGGTTGTTACCAGCAATAACCTGATTGTGATGTGGGCGGCAATCGAAGCCACCACCTTAAGCTCGGCGTTTCTGGTAGGCATTTACGGTCAGCGTTCATCGCTGGAATCAGCATGGAAGTACATCATTATTTGTACTGTTGGTGTCGCTTTTGGTCTGTTCGGTACCGTGCTGGTATACGCCAACGCCGCCAGCGTTATGCCGCAGGCAGAAATGGCGATATTCTGGAGCGAGGTTCTTAAGCAATCGTCCTTGCTTGAACCAACATTAATGCTGTTGGCCTTTGTGTTTGTGCTAATTGGCTTTGGTACCAAAACCGGGCTATTTCCCATGCACGCCTGGCTGCCGGATGCTCACAGTGAAGCACCGAGTCCGGTCAGCGCCCTGCTCTCCGCCGTATTGCTGAACTGCGCGCTGTTGGTGCTGATTCGCTATTACATCATTATTTGCCAAGCCATCGGCAGCGATTTCCCCAACCGGTTGTTGCTCATCTTCGGCATGTTGTCGGTTGCCGTGGCGGCATTTTTCATTCTGGTACAGCGGGACATTAAGCGTCTGCTGGCGTACTCCAGCGTGGAGAACATGGGGCTGGTCGCGGTGGCGCTAGGCATTGGCGGGCCGCTGGGAATTTTTGCCGCGCTGCTGCACACCTTAAACCACAGTCTGGCAAAAACGCTGCTGTTCTGCGGTTCCGGCAATGTACTGCTCAAGTACGGCACGCGCGATCTCAACGTCGTCTGTGGGATGCTCAAAATCATGCCATTTACCGCCGTGCTGTTTGGCGGCGGTGCGCTGGCGCTGGCAGGGATGCCGCCCTTCAACATTTTTCTTAGCGAATTTATGACCGTTACCGCAGGACTGGCACGTAATCACCTGCTGATTATCGTCCTGCTGTTATTGCTGTTAACGCTGGTGCTGGCGGGCCTGGTACTGGATGGCTGCGCGGGTGTTAATGGCGAAACCGCCGCAGGCCGTTAACCGGGTGATCTCGGCTGGTTGACCACCTCGCCAATGGTGATTCTGCTGGTCAGTGATGCTGGCGATGGGAACGCATATTCCACAACCTGTCATCCAGGATCGGCTGGCGCTTCCACTATAGTCCTCTCAGGGGACGCACGACCTGCTGCACAACGTGCACTGGCATGATTTTTGCCTTCAGGCACCGCATCTGTTTCGGAGAAACAGTGAACGATTAATTCATCGTCAATCGTGGCGAAGCGATTCTCGCCGCCCTGAAACGCAGTTCCCCGGCGCGGAGCTGGATGAAGAGCGACAAACGCCTGAACAGGTCACCATTACGGTGAAAATCAATCTGCTGCCTGACGTTGTACATTATCTTTATTATCAACATGATGGCTGGCTTCCAGTCCTGTTTGGCAACGACGAGCGGACACTTAACGGTCATTACGCGGTTTTATTATGCCCTTTCAATGGAAGGGGCCGAAAAATGCTGGATCGTGGTGAAGGCACTGGTCGATGCCGACAGTCGGGAGTTTCCGTCAGTCCGCGCGTCCCTGCCGCGGTCTGGGGCGAGCGAGAAATTCGCGATATGTACGGGCTGATTCCGGTTGGCCTGCCGGATCAGCGTCGCCGGTGTTGCCCGATGACTGGCCGGAAGATATGCATCCGCTGCGCAAAGATGCGATGGATTATCGACTGCGCCCTGAACCGACGACAGATTCCGAAACGTATGCGTTTATCAATGAGGGCAACAGCGATGCGCGGGTGATCCCTGTCGGCCCGCTGCATATCACCTCCGATGAACCGGGTCACTTCCGCTTGTTTGTGGATGGCGAGCAAATTGTCGATGCTGATTACCGCCTGTTTTATGTCCATCGCGGCATGGAGAAACTGGCAGAAACGCGGATGGGCTACAACGAAGTGACCTTCTTATCGGACCGCGTGTGTGGGATTTGCGGTTTTGCCCACAGTGTGGCCTATACCAACTCGGTTGAAAATGCACTGGGGATTGAGGTGCCGCAACGAGCGCATACCATTCGCTCGATTCTGCTGGAAGTCGAACGGCTACACAGTCATTTGCTCAACCTTGGCCTCTCCTGCCATTTTGTTGGTTTTGATACCGGCTTTATGCAATTTTTCCGCGTGCGGGAAAAGTCGATGACGATGGCGGAATTGCTGACCGGGTCGCGTAAAACCTACGGTCTGAATCTGATTGGTGGTGTTCGCCGCGATATTCTCAAAGAGCAACGTCTGCAAACGCTGAAACTGGTGCGCGAGATGCGCGCCGACGTGTCGGAGCTGGTAGAGATGCTGCTTGCTATGCCGAATATGGAACAACGCACTCAGGGCATTGGCATTCTCGACCGACAAATCGCCCGTGATTATAGCCCTGTAGGGCCGCTGATCCGCGGCAGTGGTTTTGCCCGTGATTTGCGCTTTGATCACCCCTACGCCGACTACGGCAATATTCCAAAAACACTGTTTACCTTCACCGGCGGCGATGTTTTCTCCCGCGTGATGGTCCGTGTCAAAGAGACGTTTGATTCGCTGGCAATGCTGGAATTTGCCCTCGACAACATGCCGGATACCCCGCTGCTGACCGAAGGCTTTAGCTATAAACCTCACGCATTCGCGCTGGGCTTTGTTGAAGCGCCACGCGGTGAAGACGTGCACTGGAGCATGCTCGGTGATAACCAAAAATTGTTCCGCTGGCGCTGTCGTGCCGCCACCTACGCCAACTGGCCGGTGTTGCGTTACATGCTGCGCGGCAATACCGTTTCTGACGCACCGCTGATTATCGGTAGCCTTGATCCCTGCTACTCCTGTACCGACCGTGTGACGCTGGTAGATGTGCGCAAGCGCCAGTCAAAAACCGTGCCGTATAAAGAGATCGAACGCTACGGCATTGATCGTAACCGTTCGCCGCTGAAGTAAGGACAGAAGATGCTGAAGTTACTGAAAACTATTATGCGCGCCGGAACCGCGACGGTGAAATATCCCTTCGCGCCACTGGAGGTCAGCCCAGGCTTTCGCGGGAAACCGGACCTGATGCCCAGCCAATGTATTGCCTGCGGCGCCTGTGCTTGTCCGGCAAATGCGCTGACTATCCAGACCGACGACCAGCAAAATTCGCGCACCGGCAGCTCTATCTGAGGCGTTGTATTTACTGCGGACGTTGTGAAGAAGTGTGCCCGACCAGAGCCATCCAGCTTACCAATAACTTTGAACTGACCGTCACCAATAAAGCCGATCTCTATACCCGCGCGACGTTCCATCTACAACGTTGCAGCCGTTGCGAACGCCCGTTTGCCCCGCAAAAAACCGTCGCACTGGCTGCTGAATTGTTGGCACAGCAACAAAATGCGCCACAAAACCGCGAAATGTTGCGGGCGCAAGCGAGCGTCTGCCCGGAGTGCAAACAACGCGCGACGCTGATCAACGACGATACAGATGTACCGCTGGTGGCTAAGGAGCAGCTATGAGTCCAGTGCTTACGCAATATGTCAGCCAGCCCATCACGCTGGACGAGCAAACGCAAAAGATGAAGCAGCATTTGCTACAGGATATCCGTCGCTCGGCTTACGTTTATCGCGTCGATTGCGGCGGCTGCAACGCCTGTGAAATCGAAATTTTTGCTGCCATCACACCCGTATTCGACGCAGAACGTTTTGGCATTAAGGTTGTTTCATCACCGCGTCACGCCGATATTTTGTTATTTACTGGCGCAGTCACCCGGGCGATGCGTATGCCTGCACTTCGGGCGTATGAGTCTGCCCCCGATCATAAAATCTGTGTTTCCTACGGCGCGTGCGGTGTCGGCGGCGGTATTTTCCACGATCTCTACAGCGTCTGGGGCGGCAGCGACACCATTGTCCCCATTGATGTTTGGATCCCCGGCTGCCCGCCAACACCGGCCGCCACCATTCACGGTTTCGCCGTGGCGCTCGGTTTGCTGCAACAGAAGATTCACGCTGTGGATTATCGCGATCCCACCGGGGTGACTATGCAACCGCTGTGGCCGCAAATCCCGCCATCACAACGTATCGCCATTGAGCGAGAAGCGCGGCGGCTGGCGGGCTATCGTCAGGGGCGAGAAATTTGCGATCGGCTCCTGCGCCATTTAAGCGACGATCCTACAGGAAATCGGGTTAACACCTGGTTGCGCGATGCCGACGATCCACGTCTCAATAGTATCGTTCAGCAACTCTTTCGCGTACTCCGGGGGTTACATGACTGAAGAGTGCGGGGAAATTGTTTTCTGGACGCTGCGAAAAAAGTTTGTCGCCAGTAGCGACGAGATGCCGGAACACAGCTCTCAGGTAATGTATTACTCGCTGGCTATCGGTCATCACGTTGGCGTGATTGATTGTCTGAATGTCGCCTTCCGCTGCCCACTGACGGAATACGAAGATTGGCTTGCACTGGTCGAAGAGGAACAAGCCCGACGTAAGATGCTGGGGGTGATGACTTTTGGTGAGATTGTTATTGACGCCAGCCACACCGCCCTGTTGACCCGGGCATTCGCGCCACTGGCAGATGACGCGACGTCTGTGTGGCAGGCGCGTAGCATTCAATTCATTCATCTGTTGGATGAAATTGTGCAGGAACCGGCCATCTATCTGATGGCCAGAAAAATTGCGTGAGAAGGATTTCTCATTAATAAGGACTGTTGATGGCTATGTCAGACGAGGCGATGTTTGCCCCGCCACAAGGAATAACAATTGAAGCGGTAAACGGAATGCTCGCGGAGCGGTTAGCACAGAAACACGGTAAGGCGTCTTTATTACGCGCCTTCATCCCGATGCCGCCGCCGTTCAGCCCGGTACAACTTATTGAACTGCATGTTCTCAAAAGCAACTTCTATTACCGCTACCATGATGATGGCAGCGATGTGACGGCAACAACAGAGTATCAGGGCGAGATGGTCGATTATTCGCGTCACGCCGTCCTTCTCGGCAGTAGTGGAATGGCGGAGCTACGCTTTATTCGCACCCACGGCAGCCGTTTTACTCCCCAGGATTGCACACTGTTTAACTGGCTGGCGCGGATAATCACCCCGGTTCTGCAATCATGGCTCAATGATGAAGAACAGCAGGTGGCGCTGCGTTTGCTGGAGAAAGATCGCGATCATCATCGGGTACTGGTTGATATTACTAATGCAGTGCTGTCACATCTTGATCTCGACGATCTGATCGCTGACGTCGCTCGTGAGATCCATCATTTTTTCGGTCTGGCTTCAGTCAGTATGGTACTGGGCGATCATCGAAAGAACGAGAAGTTTAGCCTGTGGTGCAGCGATCTTTCTGCCTCACATTGTGCGTGTCTGCCACGCAATATGCCTGGCGACAGTGTATTGCTGACACAAACGCTACAAACCCGACAACCGACCTTGACGCACCGTGCAGACGATCTGTTTCTCTGGCAACGCGACCCGTTATTACTCTTACTTGCATCTAACGGCTGCGAATCTGTGCTCCTTATACCGCTTACCTTTGGCAACCATACACCGGTGCATTGTTGCTGGCGCATACCTCTTCCACTCTCTTTAGTGAGGAAAACTGCCAGCTACTACAACACATAGCCGATCGCATCGCTATTGCCGTTGGCAATGCCGATGCCTGGCGTAGCATGACCGATTTGCAGGAAAGTTTGCAGCAAGAAAACCACCAGCTTAGCGAGCAGCTCCTTTCGAATCTGGGCATCGGTGACATTATCTATCAAAGCCAGGCAATGGAAGACCTGCTCCAGCAGGTAGATATTGTGGCGAAGAGCGACAGTACGGTGTTGATTTGCGGTGAAACCGGAACCGGCAAAGAGGTGATCGCCAGAGCGATCCATCAACTTAGCCCGCGACGCGACAAGCCGCTGGTCAAAATCAACTGCGCTGCCATCCCCGCCAGTCTTCTGGAAAGTGAGTTATTCGGTCATGACAAAGGGGCGTTTACTGGTGCGATTAATACCCATCGTGGTCGTTTTGAAATTGCCGATGGCGGCACGTTGTTTCTCGATGAAATTGGCGATCTGCCGTTAGAACTTCAGCCTAAACTGCTGCGCGTATTGCAGGAACGGGAGATTGAGCGTCTCGGCGGGAGTAGAACGATCCCGGTAAATGTCAGAGTCATTGCCGCCACCAACCGTGATTTGTGGCAAATGGTTGAAGATCGCCAGTTCGCAGCGATCTCTTTATCGCCTGAATGTCTTCCCACTGAATTGCGCCGCTGCGCGACCGTCCGGAAGATATCCCTCTTTAGCAAAGCATTTCACGCAAAAAATGGCGCGCCATATGAATCGTTCAATTGACGCCATCCCGACCGAGGCGCTACGCCAGTTGATGTCGTGGGACTGGCCGGGCAACGTGCGCGAGCTGGAAAACGTGATTGAGCGAGCGGTACTGCTGACTCGCGGTAACAGTCTGAATTTACATCTTAATGTCCGACAAAGCCGTTTACTGCCGACGCTAAATGAAGATTCAGCGCTTCGCAGTTCAATGGCGCAGTTGCTGCACCCGACGACGCCAGAGAATGACGAAGAAGAACGTCAGCGCATTGTTCAGGTATTGCGAGAAACCAATGGCATTGTTGCCGGGCCCCGTGGCGCGGCGACACGATTAGGGATGAAGCGCACCACGCTGCTGTCACGAATGCAGCGTCTGGGAATCTCGGTTCGCGAGGTGTTGTAATCTGCTTTTGCAGGAGTATGCATGAGAAACAAACTCTCTTTCGACTTGCAGTTGAGCGCCAGAAAAGCGGCAATCGCTGAACGGATTGCTGCCCATAAAATTGCCCGCAGTAAAGTGTCGGTCTTTTTAATGGCGATGTCCGCTGGCGTGTTTATGGCGATCGGATTTACTTTTTACCTTTCAGTTATCGCCGATGCCCCGTCTTCACAGGCATTAACCCATCTGGTGGGCGGCCTTTGCTTTACACTTGGCTTTATTTTGCTGGCGGTTTGCGGCACCAACCTGTTCACCTCGTCGGTAATGACGGTAATGGCAAAAAGTCGGGGCGTTATTAGTTGGCGAACTTGGCTGATTAACGCACTTCTGGTGGCCTGCGGTAATCTGGCAGGTATTGCCTGTTTCAGTTTGTTAATCTGGTTTTCCGGGCTGGTGATGAGTGAAAACGCGATGTGGGGAGTCGCGGTTTTACACTGCGCCGAGGGCAAAATGCATCATACATTTACTGAATCTGTCAGCCTCGGCATTATGTGCAATCTGATGGTTTGCCTGGCGCTGTGGATGAGTTATTGCGGGCGTTCGTTATGCGACAAAATCGTCGCTATGATTTTGCCCATCACCCTGTTTGTCGCCAGTGGCTTTGAGCACTGTATCGCCAATTTGTTTGTGATTCCGTTCGCCATTGCCATTCGCCATTTTGCCCCACGCCCCTTCGGCAACTGGCGCACAGTAGCGCAGACAATTTTCCTGCACTGACGGTCAGCCATTTTATTACCGCCAATCTGCTCCCGGTGATGCTGGGTAATATTATCGGCGGTGCAGTGCTGGTGAGTATGTGTTATCGGGCTATTTATTTACGTCAGGAATCCTGAAAAATCAGCCCGGCGAAACAGTTCGTCGGGCTGAAGATTATTCTTGCGCTATTTGCCCATCGGGCCAGGCGTGGATCACGGCTTTGATCAGCGTCGCCAATGGAATGGCGAAGAATACGCCCCAGAATCCCCACAAACCACCGAAGATCACCACCGATAAAATAATCACCAGCGGATGCAGGTTAACCGCTTCGGAGAACAACACCGGTACTAACAGGTTGCCGTCCAGCGCCTGAATAATCAGATACACCGCGAAGCAGCTCCAGAATTCCGTGCCTGCACCAAACTGGAATAGCGCCACGCCAACCACCGGAATGGTCACCACAAATGCGCCAATGTACGGAATAAGTACCGAGAAGCCGACCAGCACCGCCAGCAGCAGCGAATAGTTCAGCCCAAAGAGCAAGAACCCCAGCCAGGTGGCGATCCCCACCACGATCATCTCCAGCACTTTGCCGCGGATATAGTTGGTGATTTGTTGATTCATCTCCTTCCACACCTGTCCTGCCAGTCCACGGTTGCGCGGCAGCACCCGACGAACGGCGTTCAGCATCTGCTCTTTGTCTTTCAGCAGGAAGAAGACCATCAATGGCACCAGCACCAGATAGACGGCTATGGTCAGCAAACCGACCAGCGAGGCGAGGGAAATTTTCACCACCGAATCGCCCATGGTCAGCATCCGACTGCGCATATTTTCGGCCATTGCATCAATAATGCCCGCATCCATTAACGCCGGATAGCGGCGCGGCAACGTGGCGGCAAAGTCAGAAAGCTTATTGAGCATCCCCGGCATATCGCGGATTAAGTAGATGCCCTGTTGCCGGCGATAGGCAGTACCACGAACGCCATCAGTAGCAATATACCGACAAAACCACCAATACAATCGACGTCGCCCAGCGGCGGGGCAGCCAATAGATTGCAGGCGCACGGTTGGCCATTCCAGCAAATAGGCCAGCACAATAGCCACCAGCAACGGAGCAAGCAGGCCACTAAAGAAAAAGATAATGCCAAATCCGGCAACTAAAATAACCAGCAAGGCAATCGCTTCCGGGTCGCTAAAACGGCGGCGATACCATTGCATCAACATTTCGAGCATAAAGACCTTCCCTGAACCTCAAGAGCGGGATTGCGATCCGCAATTGTATCGAAATGTCACAAAAAAGACTTCGCTTTTTATGACGGATTCAGGAAACTGAAAAGTCATTTGAGTGGGCTAATCTTCGCCGTTACACTCAAAGGCGGCGCGGTGGGAACGATATTTCACAGTATCGGTCAAATGACTATCTTCAGAAATACAGGATAGAGGTTATGTTCAGGCAGTTGAAAAAAAACCTGGTTGCAACCCTCATTGCTGCTATGACCATTGGTCAGGTAGCCCCGGCGTTTGCCGACAGCGCAGACACCTTGCCGGATATGGGAACCTCCGCAGGAAGCACGCTTTCCATTGGTCAGGAAATGCAGATGGGCGACTATTATGTCCGCCAGCTACGCGGCAGCGCGCCGTTAATTAATGACCCGCTGTTAACGCAATATATTAATTCGCTGGGGATGCGTCTGGTTTCGCATGCCAATTCGGTTAAGACACCGTTTCATTTCTTTCTGATCAACAACGACGAAATTAACGCCTTTGCTTTCTTTGGCGGCAACGTGGTGCTGCACTCTGCCCTGTTCCGTTATTCCGATAACGAAAGTCAACTGGCTTCAGTTATGGCGCACGAAATCTCCCACGTCACCCAACGTCACCTGGCGCGAGCGATGGAAGATCAGCAGCGCAGCGCGCCGCTGACCTGGGTCGGCGCGTTAGGTTCTATTTTACTGGCGATGGCCAGTCCGCAGGCGGGGATGGCGGCGCTGACCGGTACACTGGCGGGAACGCGTCAGGGGATGATCAGTTTCACCCAGCAAAATGAACAGGAAGCGGACCGCATTGGTATTCAGGTGCTGCAACGCTCGGGATTCGATCCGCAGGCGATGCCAACCTTCCTCGAAAAATTACTCGATCAGGCGCGTTACTCCTCGCGTCCGCCGGAAATTTTATTGACTCACCCGTTGCCGGAAAGTCGTCTGGCAGATGCCCGCAACCGTGCTAATCAGATGCGCCCGATGGTGGTGCAGTCGTCGGAAGATTTCTATCTGGCGAAAGCGCGCACACTGGGGATGTATAATTCCGGACGTAACCAGCTCACCAGTGATTTGCTGGATGAATGGGCGAAAGGAAACGTTCGTCAGCAACGAGCGGCGCAATATGGTCGTGCTTTACAGGCGATGGAAGCCAATAAATACGACGAGGCGCGTAAAACGCTGCAACCGTTACTGGCGGCAGAACCTGGCAACGCATGGTATCTCGATCTGGCTACTGATATCGATCTTGGGCAAAACAAAGCCAATGAGGCGATCAATCGTCTGAAAAATGCCCGCGATTTACGCACCAATCCGGTGTTGCAGCTCAACCTGGCGAACGCTTATCTGCAAGGCGGTCAACCACAAGAAGCGGCCAATATTCTGAATCGCTACACCTTTAATAATAAAGATGACAGCAACGGCTGGGATTTGCTGGCACAGGCGGAAGCCGCGCTAAATAACCGTGATCAGGAGCTGGCTGCGCGAGCAGAAGGTTATGCGCTCGCCGGACGACTCGATCAGGCCATTTCGCTGTTGAGTAGCGCCAGTTCGCAGGTGAAATTAGGCAGCCTGCAACAAGCGCGTTACGATGCGCGCATCGACCAGTTGCGCCAGCTGCAGGAACGCTTTAAGCCTTATACCAAGATGTAATTCGCATTAAAGGAAGAACAATGACCAAACAGGTAAAAATCTACCATAACCCACGCTGTTCAAAGAGCCGGGAAACGCTGAACCTGCTGAAAGAAAACGGCGTGGAGTCAGAAGTGGTGCTCTACCTTGAGACACCCGCTGATGCGGCAACGCTGCGCGATTTGCTGAAAATGCTGGGGATGAATAGCGCCCGTGAATTGATGCGCCAGAAAGAGGATCTTTATAAAGAACTGAACCTGGCTGACAGTTCGCTTAGCGAAGAGGCGCTGATTCAGGCAATGGTGGATAATCCGAAGCTGATGGAGCGCCCGATTGTGGTCGCGAATGGCAAAGCGCGGATTGGTCGTCCACCGGAGCAGGTACTGGAAATCGTGGGTTAAGATGTGCTCCATCGCTAGTTGAAGCACATTGCCGGATGCGACGCTTGCCACGTCTTATCCGGCCTACGAATACTATGGATTAACTTCGCGTAGTTCGGATAAGGCGTTCGCGCCGCATCCGACAATAAACACCTTATCTACAACTTCAGAATTTCTTTCACAAACGGAATGGTCAGCTTACGTTGCGCGGTAATCGACGCACGATCCAACTGATCCAACGTCATAAATAGCGTGCGCATTTCTCTGTCGAGCCGCTTCAGCAAGAAACGCCCCACATCTTCCGGCAGTTCAAAACCACGCAAACGCGCGCGTAACTGTAGCGCCTGCAACTTATCTTCATCAGAAAGTGGCTGCAATTTGTAGATCTGCCCCCAGTCGAGTCGCGACGCGAGATCCGGTAATCCCAGATTCAACTGCCGCGGTGGACGATCGCCGGTGATCAACAACCGTGTTTTGCCCGATTCCAGAATTCGATTGTAGAGATCGAAAATCGCCATCTCCCACAACTCATCGCCTGCAATACACTCAATGTTGTCGATACAGACCAGCGACAAATGCTCCATACCGTCGAGCACTTCCGGAACAAACCAGGTGCGTTTATCCAGCGGGACATAGCCCACCGCATCGCCACGCTGCGACAATTCCGCGCAAGCCGCGTGCAGCAGATGGCTGCGCCCCGCGCCTTCGCGTGCCCAGAGATAGATGTAACCGCTATGTTCCTGACGCAGCACGTTTTGCAGCGCGGCCAGTAAAGAGGAGTTATCCCCCGGCCAGAAACTTGCAAAGGTTTCGTCGTCAGGAAGATAAAGTGGCAAAGAGAGCTGTGCCGGTGTGTTCAGAGATACCTCAACCAGGATTTCACAAAATCGCGAGAAGTTTACCACAGAATCCCATGATGTTTGAACCGGGCAGCAACACTGCCCGGTCGGTACATTATTTGTCTGTTATATCCGCGTCTTCTGCGTCCAGCACCACTTCTTCAGGGCGCAGCACACTGATCAGTTTGAAAATCAAACTTAAGCCGATACCGACGATGGTCGCCAGCGCCATACCTTTTAACTCCGCCGCGCCGATGTTTACCTTCGCGCCACTGACGCCGATGATCAAAATCACGGAAGTCAGGATCAGGTTCTGTGCTTTGTTGTAATCCACTTTCGATTCGATCAAAACACGAATACCGGAAGCACCGATGACACCATAAAGCAGCAGCGAAACGCCGCCCATCACCGGCAATGGGATCATCTGGATAGCGGCAGCCAGTTTACCGACGCAGGAAAGCAGGATAGCGAAAATCGCCGCCCCACCGATAACCCAGGTACTGTAAACACGGGTGATCGCCATCACGCCAATGTTTTCTCCGTAAGTGGTATTTGGCGTAGAGCCAAAGAAGCCGGAGATCATGGTCGACAGGCCGTTAGCAAACATCGAACGGTGCAGACCTGGATCGCGCAGCAGATCTTTTTTGACGATATTAGCCGTTACTACCAGGTGCCCTACGTGTTCGGCAATAACCACTAACGCCGCTGGCAGAATAGTCAGAATGGCAAACCACTCGAAGCGCGGCGTATAGAGGGTTGGCAGCGCAAACCAGTGAGCATTAATAATCGGCGTGGTATCGACAATTCCCATTGCGAAAGAGAGCGCGTAGCCCACCAGCACGCCAATTAAAATCGGGATAATTGCCAGGAAACCACGAAACAGCACGGAACCTAAAACCGTGACCGCCAGGGTGGTAATAGAGATGATGATGGTTTTGGAGTCTGGCGTTTGCCCTTCAGCCGGGAGTAAACCCGCCATACCGGCAGCTACGCCCGCCAGCTCCAGACCGATGACGGCAACGATTGCGCCCATTGCCGCAGGTGGAAACAGCACGTCCAGCCAGCCGGTCCCCGCTTTCTTCACGATAAAAGAAACCAGGCAGAACAGCACGCCGCACATAATAAAGCCGCCCAGCGCGACTTCATACCCTAACGGCAACAGTAACAATACCGGTGAAATAAAGGCAAAGCTGGAACCAAGATAAGCCGGAATTTTCCCTTTACAGATGAAGAGATACAGCAGCGTTCCAATACCGTTAAATAACAGTACAGTCGCCGGGTTAATATGAAATAAGACGGGCACCATGGACGGTTGCACAAACATGGCGAACAAATGTTGCAAACTAAGCGGGATTGTCTGTAAAGTGGCGGTCTTTCACTCACCCCGATAGCACGGCGCGTCATAGTATTATCCTCTGTATTATGTGTTATAGGCGCTTTACTCAAGCCGACTCTTAAAGTCGGCTTTAATTATTTTTATTCTTTATTTCGTACCAAAGATTTTGTCACCGGCACGCCGAGGCCCGGAATAATGTATCCGTGCTCGTTCAGTCCCTGATCAATCGATGCGGTATACAGTTCGACGTCCGGGTGCGCTTTTTCCAGCGCAGCGATACCTTCTGGCGCAGCGACCAGCACCAGAACTTTGATGCTGCTGCAGCCCGCTTTTTTCAGCAGGTCGATGGTCGCGATAACGGAACCACCGGTTGCCAGCATTGGGTCAACGATCAGCGCCATACGCTCATCGATGTTAGAAACCAGTTTCTGGAAGTACGGTACCGGCTCCAGCGTTTCTTCATTACGGTACATACCGACAACGCTGATGCGCGCGCTCGGAACGTTTTCCAGCACACCGTCCATCATACCAAGACCCGCACGCAGAATTGGCACAACGGTAATTTTCTTACCTTTGATCTGGTCGATTTCTACCGGGCCGTTCCAGCCTTCGATAGTTACTTTTTCCGTTTCGAGGTCGGCGGTCGCTTCGTAAGTCAGCAGGCTACCCACTTCGGAAGCGAGTTCGCGAAAGCGCTTGGTGCTGATATCTTGCTCACGCATCAGTCCCAGCTTGTGTTTGACGAGTGGGTGTTTGACTTCCACGATCTTCATACTCTTTCTCCTTTGAGGGGCAGCCACAAAAAAAATCGACGGATTATACCTCCTTTCTTCAAGGCGGCAATATTCTTTTCGTTGACTTTAGTCAAAATGATAACGGTTTGAGATAAAGTTATTTTATATTCAAATGGTTATGAAAGAAGATTATTCCATCCGAAAACTAACCTTTACCCTGGCACAAGTCTTCTTTCGCCGCGTGCCTGGGCAAAAGACGTGCAAAAAGGTTGTGTAAAGCAGTCTCGCAAACGTTTGCTTTCCCTGTTAGAATTGCGCCGAATTTTATTTTTCTACCGCAAGTAACGCGTGGGGACCCAAGCAGTGACCGATAAAACCTCTCTTAGCTACAAAGATGCCGGTGTTGATATTGACGCGGGTAATGCTCTGGTTGGAAGAATCAAAGGCGTAGTGAAGAAAACGCGTCGTCCGGAAGTGATGGGCGGTCTGGGCGGCTTCGGTGCGCTGTGTGCATTGCCGCAAAAATATCGTGAACCTGTGCTGGTTTCCGGTACTGACGGCGTAGGTACCAAGCTGCGTCTGGCGATGGACTTAAAACGTCACGACACCATTGGTATTGATCTGGTCGCCATGTGCGTTAATGACCTGGTGGTGCAAGGTGCAGAGCCGCTGTTTTTCCTCGACTATTACGCAACCGGAAAACTGGATGTTGATACCGCTTCAGCGGTGATCAGCGGTATCGCGGAAGGATGTCTGCAATCGGGCTGTTCACTGGTGGGTGGCGAAACGGCAGAAATGCCGGGGATGTATCACGGTGAGGATTACGATGTCGCGGGTTTCTGCGTTGGCGTGGTAGAAAAATCAGAAATCATCGACGGCTCTAAAGTCAGCGACGGCGATGTGCTGATTGCACTCGGTTCCAGCGGTCCGCACTCGAACGGCTATTCGCTGGTGCGCAAAATTCTTGAAGTCAGCGGTTGTGATCCGCAAACCACCGAACTTGATGGTAAGCCATTAGCCGATCATCTGCTGGCACCGACCCGCATTTACGTGAAGTCAGTGCTGGAGTTGATTGAAAAGGTCGATGTGCATGCCATTGCGCACCTGACCGGCGGCGGCTTCTGGGAAAACATTCCACGCGTATTGCCAGATAATACTCAGGCAGTGATTGATGAATCTTCCTGGCAGTGGCCGGAAGTGTTCAACTGGCTGCAAACGGCAGGTAACGTTGAGCGCCATGAAATGTATCGCACCTTCAACTGCGGCGTCGGGATGATTATCGCCCTGCCTGCTCCGGAAGTGGACAAAGCCCTCGCCCTGCTAAACTCCAACGGTGAAAACGCGTGGAAAATCGGTATCATCAAAGCCTCTGATTCCGAACAACGCGTGGTTATCGAATAATGAATATTGTGGTGCTTATTTCCGGCAACGGAAGTAATTTACAGGCAATTATTGACGCCTGTAAAACTAACAAAATTAAAGGCACCGTACGGGCAGTTTTCAGCAATAAGGCCGACGCGTTCGGCCTTGAACGCGCCCGCCAGGCGGGTATTGCAACGCATACGCTCATCGCCAGCGCGTTTGACAGTCGTGAAGCCTATGACCGGGAGTTGATTCATGAAATCGACATGTACGCACCCGATGTGGTCGTGCTGGCTGGTTTTATGCGCATTCTCAGCCCGGCGTTTGTCTCCCACTATGCCGGGCGTTTGCTGAACATTCACCCTTCTCTGCTGCCGAAATATCCCGGATTACACACCCATCGTCAGGCGCTGGAAAATGGTGATGAAGAGCACGGTACATCGGTGCATTTCGTCACCGATGAACTGGACGGTGGCCCGGTTATTTTACAGGCGAAAGTCCCGGTATTTGCTGGTGATACGGAAGATGACATCACCGCCCGCGTGCAAACCCAGGAACACGCTATTTATCCACTGGTGATTAGCTGGTTTGCCGATGGTCGTCTGAAAATGCACGAAAACGCCGCGTGGCTGGATGGTCAACGTCTGCCGCCGCAGGGCTACGCTGCCGACGAGTAATGCCCCGTAGTTAAAGCGCCAGCTCTGCCGCTGGCGTTTTTCAATTCACCTGTAAATCGCAAGCTCCAGCAGTTTTTTTCCCCCTTTTCTGGCATAGTTGGACATCTGCCAATATTGCTCGCCATAATATCCAGGCAGTGTCCCGTGAATAAAACGGAGTAAAAGTGGTAATGGGTCAGGAAAAGCTATACATCGAAAAAGAGCTCAGTTGGTTATCGTTCAATGAACGCGTGCTTCAGGAAGCGGCGGACAAATCTAACCCGCTGATTGAAAGGATGCGTTTCCTGGGGATCTATTCCAATAACCTTGATGAGTTCTATAAAGTCCGCTTCGCTGAACTGAAGCGACGCATCATTATTAGCGAAGAACAAGGCTCCAACTCTCATTCCCGCCATTTACTGGGCAAAATTCAGTCCCGGGTGCTGAAAGCCGATCAGGAATTCGACGGCCTCTACAACGAGCTGCTGCTGGAGATGGCGCGTAACCAGATCTTCCTGATTAATGAACGCCAGCTCTCCGTCAATCAACAAAACTGGCTGCGTCATTATTTTAAGCAGTATCTGCGTCAGCACATTACGCCGATTTTAATCAATCCTGACACTGACTTAGTGCAGTTCCTGAAAGATGATTACACCTATCTGGCGGTGGAAATTATCCGTGGCGATACCATCCGTTACGCGCTGCTGGAGATCCCATCAGATAAAGTGCCGCGCTTTGTGAATTTACCGCCAGAAGCACCGCGTCGACGCAAGCCGATGATTCTTCTGGATAACATTCTGCGTTACTGCCTTGATGATATTTTCAAAGGCTTCTTTGATTATGACGCGCTGAATGCCTATTCAATGAAGATGACCCGCGATGCCGAATACGATTTAGTGCATGAGATGGAAGCCAGCCTGATGGAGTTGATGTCTTCCAGTCTCAAGCAGCGTTTAACTGCTGAGCCGGTGCGTTTTGTTTATCAGCGCGATATGCCCAATGCGCTGGTTGAAGTGTTACGCGAAAAACTGACTATTTCCCGCTACGACTCCATCGTCCCCGGCGGTCGTTATCATAATTTTAAAGACTTTATTAATTTCCCCAATGTCGGCAAAGCCAATCTGGTGAACAAACCACTGCCGCGTTTACGCCATATTTGGTTTGATAAAGCCCAGTTCCGCAATGGTTTTGATGCCATTCGCGAACGCGATGTGTTGCTCTATTATCCTTATCACACCTTTGAGCATGTGCTGGAACTGCTGCGTCAGGCTTCGTTCGACCCGAGCGTACTGGCGATTAAAATTAACATTTACCGCGTGGCGAAAGATTCACGCATCATCGACTCGATGATCCACGCCGCACATAACGGTAAGAAAGTCACCGTGGTGGTTGAGTTACAGGCGCGTTTCGACGAAGAAGCTAACATTCACTGGGCGAAGCGCCTGACCGAAGCAGGCGTGCACGTTATCTTCTCTGCGCCGGGGCTGAAAATTCACGCCAAACTGTTCCTGATTTCACGAAAAGAAAACGGTGAAGTGGTGCGTTACGCACACATCGGGACCGGGAACTTTAACGAAAAAACCGCGCGTCTTTATACTGACTATTCATTGCTGACCGCCGATGCGCGTATCACCAACGAAGTACGGCGGGTATTTAACTTTATTGAAAACCCATACCGCCCGGTGACATTTGATTATTTAATGGTGTCACCGCAAAACTCTCGCCGTCTGTTATATGAAATGGTAGACCGCGAAATCGCCAACGCGCAGCAAGGGCTGCCCAGCGGTATCACCCTGAAGCTAAATAACCTTGTCGATAAAGGCCTGGTTGATCGTCTGTATGCGGCCTCCAGCTCCGGCGTACCGGTTAATCTGCTGGTTCGCGGAATGTGTTCGCTGATCCCCAATCTGGAAGGCATTAGCGACAACATTCGAGCCATCAGTATTGTTGACCGTTACCTTGAACATGACCGGGTTTATATTTTTGAAAATGGCGGCGATAAAAAGGTCTACCTTTCTTCCGCCGACTGGATGACGCGCAATATTGATTATCGTATTGAAGTGGCGACGCCGCTGCTCGATCCGCGCCTGAAGCAGCGGGTGCTGGACATCATCGACATATTGTTCAGCGATACAGTCAAAGCACGTTATATCGATAAAGAACTCAGTAATCGCTACGTTCCCCGCGGCAATCGCCGCAAAGTACGGGCGCAGTTGGCGATTTACGACTACATCAAATCACTCGAACAACCTGAATAACCCTATGCCAATACACGATAAATCCCCACGTCCGCAGGAGTTTGCTGCGGTCGATCTTGGTTCAAACAGTTTTCACATGGTCATAGCCCGTGTGGTAGATGGTGCCATGCAGATTATTGGCCGCCTGAAACAGCGGGTGCATCTGGCGGACGGCCTGGGGCCAGATAATATGTTGAGTGAAGAGGCAATGACGCGCGGTTTGAACTGTCTGTCGCTGTTTGCCGAACGGCTACAAGGGTTTTCTCCTGCCAGCGTCTGTATAGTCGGCACCCATACGCTGCGTCAGGCGCTGAACGCCACTGACTTTCTGAAACGCGCGGAAAAGGTCATTCCCTACCCGATTGAAATTATTTCCGGTAATGAAGAAGCCCGTCTGATTTTTATGGGCGTGGAACATACCCAACCGGAGAAAGGTCGCAAACTGGTTATTGATATTGGCGGCGGATCTACGGAACTGGTGATTGGTGAAAATTTCGAACCGATTCTCGTTGAAAGCCGCCGGATGGGTTGTGTCAGCTTTGCCCAGCTTTACTTCCCTGGCGGGGTCATCAATAAAGAGAATTTTCAGCGCGCTCGTATGGCGGCAGCACAAAAACTGGAAACTTTAACCTGGCAATTCCGTATTCAGGGCTGGAACGTGGCAATGGGCGCTTCCGGTACCATAAAAGCCGCCCATGAAGTGTTAATGGAAATGGGCGAGAAAGACGGGATAATTACCCCGGAACGTCTGGAAAAACTGGTAAAAGAAGTTTTACGTCACCGTAATTTCGCATCGCTCAGTTTACCGGGTCTTTCCGAAGAGCGGAAAACAGTCTTCGTTCCTGGACTGGCGATTTTATGCGGTGTGTTTGATGCTTTAGCCATCCGTGAACTGCGCCTTTCTGACGGGGCGTTACGCGAAGGCGTACTGTATGAAATGGAAGGACGTTTCCGTCATCAGGATGTGCGTAGTCGCACCGCCAGCAGCCTCGCCAACCAGTATCACATCGACAGCGAACAGGCCCGACGAGTGCTGGATACCACTATGCAAATGTACGAACAGTGGCGGGAACAGCAACCGAAGCTGGCGCATCCGCAGCTGGAGGCGCTACTGCGATGGGCCGCCATGCTGCATGAGGTCGGGTTGAATATCAACCACAGCGGTTTGCATCGCCACTCCGCTTATATTCTACAAAACAGTGACTTGCCGGGTTTTAATCAGGAACAGCAGCTGATGATGGCGACACTGGTGCGCTATCACCGTAAAGCGATTAAACTCGACGATCTGCCGCGCTTTACCTTGTTTAAGAAGAAACAGTTCCTGCCACTGATACAGTTATTGCGCCTTGGCGTATTACTCAACAATCAGCGTCAGGCAACCACCACACCGCCAACATTGACGCTGATTACTGATGACAGTCACTGGACACTGCGTTTCCCGCATGACTGGTTTAGTCAGAATGCGCTGGTACTGCTTGATCTGGAAAAGGAGCAAGAATACTGGGAAGGCGTGGCTGGCTGGCGGTTGAAAATTGAAGAAGAAAGTACACCTGAAATCGCCGCTTAATGCTTTGTGGGCCGACGAGAAATGTCGGCCCGCATTATTCAGGCACTTTCGCGAATGGGTTCGATTTCATTCAGCGTATCAATTAACGGTTGCGGCTTACCAATAAGATAACCCTGCATATAATCGATCCCCAAAGAGAGCACTGCCTCGCGGATCTCTTCGTTTTCAACGTACTCTGCCACTACCCGCATTTTCTTCATTCGCGCCAGGTGGCAAATCGATGCCACTATCTGATAATCCAGACTATTTGACACAATATTGCGGATAAAACTGCCGTCAATTTTAAGCAGATCGGCATTCACATTTTTAAGCCGCGCATAGCTGGCGTAGCCGGTGCCGAAATCATCAATCGCAATCTGGCAGCCTAATTCCTGAAGATGCTGCAAGGTGATTTGCGCCTGCTTAACATTGGTCAGAGCATTACTTTCGGTGACTTCAAAAATAAGTTGCCACGCTTCAATCTGATATTTAGCCAGCAACTGACTGACTTCAACAGGAAAACGAGCCTGACATACCGAGGTTGGAGACAGATTAATAGCAAAACGGTGAGCGGGCATCTTCGCTCTGTTTTCAGCCATAAATTGCAGCGTATGCTCAATGACCCACATGTCGATACTCGACGATAAACCAAATTCGTGCGCGACCGGCAAGAAGCTATCGGGGCTGATCAGTTCATCATTCTCACCTTTCATGCGCAGAAGAATTTCATGGTAAACATCACCACGCATACCGGTAATCGGCTGGGCCATCAGGAAAAAATGGTTGTGTTCCAGCGCCTGCTGTAGTCGATTCATCATCGCGACTTTATCTTTCAATTCGCGTTGCAAATACATTGCCCCGCGACGCTGCATATTTTCCGGGGCGTTGGTCACGATGGAAAGTTCGGCGACCGTATTTAGCTCTCCCAGCAGCAGGTAGATATGATTCACTGGCGAGCGCACATAGCAGTAACTGACGCCAATCTGCGGTTGCATCGGCATGCCATCCCAAAAGAAACGAAATTGCTTGAGATGGCTATCCAGTGCGGTAATGCGCTCCTGGTGCGATTCTGTATTCAGCCGCAGCGCGAGATCGTTACCCGAAAGCTGATAAACATCTTCACCCGGTTCCAGCAAGGGTGACAGCCAGTGAGAAAGTTTTTGCTTGTATTGAATCCGCAGCATGATGCCATAGTTCTTAACCAGCATTTCCATGCCAGGGATGCGTAAATAACAAAGCGCAGACCAGGGGGCATCACGCAACGCGCGATTCAGGGCGCGAACATTTGGCAGATGAACCACCGGGTCCACATACGCAAGCCGCTGAATGCGTCTGACTACCGCTCGCTGACGAGTTGCCAGTACAGCCATATAATTGACAATAAAAGAGAATACCAGATAACTGGAGGAGGTTATGGTCAGCTGCGTGGTATAGCCAGGATAAATGGGAATGTAATTTTGATAGCTGTGGATGCTGATCATCAACACGACCGCCCAGAGCAGCGAAATCAGCTTATAACCATAGCGCATCGCTCCCCACATCATCAGGGGCAGCAATAATGACAAGGTATAATTGGTGCTAAAAATTGTGCTTTTTTCATTTAACGGCATGCATAACAGCAACAATAAAGCACCTAATGCCAGTAGCCAGAGCGCGAACTCTTTTTTGGTGACTTTGGCATCAACCTGCTGTTTTAATTGCGAATAATAGCTACGTAAATAAAATGGATTTCGCACTACCCGAATGATGAAGTAGCACAGCGGGACACCGATCAGATTACCCACCAGTAAGGCCTGATAATTGATTAAAGTCCCGAGGTTAAAAGGCATGACACCGACCAGATTTTCTCTGCTCGCCAGCAATCCTACAAATGCAGCAAACTGGAAAAGTATCAGAAACAGCGTTGCAGGAAACACTATCTGCCAGAATATACGCTGGGAAATTAAACGGGTATCACCATGTGAAACGTTGTTACGCCGGGGAGTAAAGACCCTGTAACCGCCCCAACAGAGAATGATAATGATAATAAAATTAGCCGTTAATGATAGCGTTTCGTAAAAACCCAGCTCTGCATATTTGCGGACAAAAATCCCTAAGGCGATCCCTGGCAATGCCGCCCAGCTGAAAAACATCATCATGCTGATCATCAGTGCCAGAGGCAGATAAAAGAGAAAAACCTCACCGGAAGAAATATGCGCGAAAGTATTAATGTGGGCGAAAATGGGCAAGATTAAAGAAGGCAGGAACAGCGGAAGCCCCCACCATTTATCACGTATTTTTATATAAGTTGCATTCAGTTTCATAGATGCTCAGCAGAATCCCCCACATCCTGAAGGAGGTGTATTCAGACAGGCATCCCACCTGACTTCGAATGATGATTATTCATCACTATAGAGAGCATTGATTCTAAGTGTCATATGAAAGTTCCAATTGATATATATCAAACAAAATAACCCTGATTAATGAATTATTACGTTTATCATGTTAATTCATCATTATTACATCATCATTGTAAATAATTAAATTAACTTCCATAACATTAAAATATGTATCCACTGACGCTTTTTTACATAACGAAGAATTGACCATTTTGTCCTGTTGTGCCTTAATGTAAGTACCGTCCACAGCGTGGGACATACTTCAAGGAACCTTTTGTGAGTCAGGCAACCAGTATGCGAAAACGACACCGATTTAACAGTCGCATGACCCGTATCGTACTGCTCATCAGCTTTATCTTCTTCTTTGGCCGTTTTATCTACTCGTCCGTCGGTGCCTGGCAGCACCATCAGAGCAAAAAAGAAGCTCAGCAATCCACACTCTCCGTCGAATCACCGGTACAACGTTAGCGGTTACCTTCTCCACTTTCACAGAACCTAACGGCACTTCGCTGTCGGATGCTTTTGCTCTTTGGAATTATCAAAGCGGCAGATATTCTTTCATCTTAAATTTTACGTCTTTGTCCTGACTGATGTTTATCCTGTTTGGCTGCGAAATAAATATAAAATTAATATATATGTTGTAATGATATATTTTTATAAATTATTCCCTGCGTGAATTTTAATAAATTTAATCTATCCCTTTATACGCAATACATTTACTTTCCTCTTTTGATGATCTTAAATGTCTTATTTTTCGTAATGTGTACTTAACAAGGAATAGTGATGAAATTTAAAAAATGTCTTCTGCCTGTGGCAATGTTAGCGTCATTCACTCTGGCAGGATGCCAGTCAAATGCTGACGATCATGCCGCCGATGTTTATCAAACCGATCAACTGAATACCAAACAAGAAACTAAAACCGTTAATATTATTTCCATTCTTCCCGCAAAAGTTGCCGTAGACAACTCCCAAAATAAACGGAACGCACAAGCCTTCGGCGCGCTTATTGGCGCAGTCGCTGGCGGTGTTATCGGCCACAACGTCGGTTCTGGCAGCAATTCCGGAACGACGGCAGGGGCAGTTGGCGGCGGAGCTGTAGGCGCGGCAGCGGGTTCTATGGTGAATGATAAAACCTTAGTGGAAGGTGTTTCTTTAACCTATAAGGAAGGCACCAAAGTGTATACCTCTACCCAGGTGGGTAAAGAGTGCCAGTTTACGACAGGTTTAGCCGTTGTTATTACCACGACGTATAACGAAACGCGTATTCAGCCAAATACCAAATGTCCTGAAAAGAGCTAATAATCAGGAGGAGTCATGAAGAAAGTTTTTCTTTGCGCCATCTTAGCCTCCTTAAGCTATCCGGCTATCGCCTCATCATTGCAGGATCAACTCTCTGCTGTAGCAGAAGCTGAACAGCAAGGTAAAAATGAAGAGCAAAGGCAGCATGACGAATGGGTCGCGGAGCGCAACAGGGAAATCCAGCAAGAGAAGCAACGTCGCGCAAATGCCCAGGCCGCCGCTAACAAAAGAGCGGCAACGGCAGCGGCAAATAAGAAAGCTCGTCAGGATAAACTGGACGCCGAAGCCACTGCGGACAAAAAACGCGATCAAAGTTATGAAGATGAGCTACGCAGCTTAGAGATTCAGAAACAAAAACTGGCGCTGGCGAAAGAAGAAGCCCGCGTTAAGCGCGAAAACGAATTTATCGATCAGGAACTGAAGCACAAAGCTGCGCAAACCGATGTGGTGCAATCTGAAGCTGACGCCAACAGAAATATGACTGAAGGCGGTCGCGATCTGATGAAAAGCGTGGGCAAAGCAGAAGAGAACAAATCGGAAAGCTGGTTTAATTAATCGATGTTAGTAACTTCAAGCCTATGATTCTTGAAGATAAAAAACCCTCTGTAGTAACAGAGGGTTTTGTTCATTCATAGTGCAGGGTCAAATCATTCCCACTCAATGGTAGCTGGCGGCTTGCCGCTGATGTCATACACCACGCGAGAAATACCGTTCACTTCATTGATAATGCGGTTGGAAACACGACCGAGGAAATCGTACGGCAGATGCGCCCAGTGTGCGGTCATAAAGTCGATGGTTTCGACAGCACGCAGAGAGACAACCCAGTCATACTTACGACCATCGCCCATTACGCCAACGGAACGTACCGGCAGGAACACAGTGAACGCCTGGCTGACTTTGTCGTACAGGTCCGCTTTACGCAGTTCTTCAATGAAGATGGCGTCAGCACGGCGCAGCAGGTCACAGTACTCTTTCTTCACTTCACCCAGCACACGAACGCCAAGGCCTGGTCCGGAACGGGTGACGGTACAGCATGTCGTACGGCAGGCCCAGCTCCAGACCAATCTTACGCACTTCGTCTTTGAACAGCTCTTTCAGCGGTTCAACGCCCATCTTCATCTCTTTCGGCAGGCCGCCCACGTTGTGGTGAGATTTGATGACGTGTGCTTTACCGGTTGCAGAAGCCGCAGATTCGATAACGTCAGGGTAGATGGTGCCCTGCGCCAGCCACTTCACGTCTTCCAGTTTCAGCGCTTCTTCATCGAACACTTCAACGAAAACGCGCCCGATGATTTTACGTTTTGCTTCCGGATCGTTTTCGCCAGCCAGCGCTGACAGGAAGCGATCTTCTGCCGGTACGTGAACAATGTTCAGACCAAAGTGATCGCCAAACATATCCAGAACCTGCTCTGCTTCGTTGAGACGCAGCAGGCCGTTGTCGACGAATACGCAAGTCAGGTTTTTACCGATAGCGCGGTGCAGCAGCATTGCGGTTACGGAGGAATCCACACCACCAGAGAGGCCGAGGATGACTTTATCGTCGCCTACCTGCTCGCGGATGCGAGCTACAGCATCGTCGATAATTTTCGCTGGCGTCCACAGGGCTTCACACTGGCAGATATCACGCACAAAACGCTCCAGCATGCGCATACCCTGGCGGGTGTGAGTCACTTCCGGGTGGAACTGTACGCCATAGAAGCGTTTTTCTTCGTTAGCCATAATGGCAAACGGGCAGCTTTCGGTGCTGGCTACGGTGACGAAGTCGGACGGGATAGCGGTAACTTTATCGCCGTGGCTCATCCAGACATCGAGCAGCGGTTTACCGTCTGCGGTCAGCGCATCTTCGATACCGCGAACCAGTGCGCTGTCGTTTACGACTTCAACCTGCGCGTAGCCAAATTCACGTTCGTTAGAGGCTTCAACGTGACCGCCCAACTGCATTGCCATGGTCTGCATGCCATAGCAAACGCCGAATACCGGTACGCCTGCTTCAAAGACATACTGCGGCGCACGCGGGCTGTTTTCTTCGGTGGTGCTTTCCGGGCCGCCGGAAAGAATAATGCCGCTTGGATTGAAGTCACGAATTTGTGCTTCTGTCACATCCCACGCCCACAGTTCGCAGTAAACACCCAGCTCACGCACGCGGCGCGCAACCAGTTGAGTGTACTGAGAACCGAAGTCCAGAATGAGGATGCGATGCTTATGAATGTTTTCCGTCATTGACGCTTATTCCGAGGCAAGTGAAACAGATAATATAAATCGCCCGACATGAAGTCGGGCGAAGAGAATCAGGAGCCCAGACGGTAGTTCGGGGACTCTTTAGTAATGGTCACGTCGTGAACGTGGCTTTCCTGAATGCCCGCACCGCTGATACGTACAAACTCCGCTTTAGTACGCAGTTCGTCGATAGTACCACAGCCGGTCAGACCCATACAGGAGCGCAGGCCGCCCATCTGCTGGTGAATGATCTCTTTCAGGCGACCTTTATAAGCTACGCGACCTTCGATACCTTCCGGCACCAGTTTGTCGGCAGCGTTATCGCTCTGGAAATAACGGTCAGAGGAACCTTTGGACATCGCGCCCAGGGAACCCATACCACGGTAAGATTTGTAAGAACGGCCCTGGTAGAGTTCGATTTCACCCGGAGATTCTTCAGTACCCGCCAGCATGGAACCTACCATCACCGCGCTTGCGCCAGCGGCGATAGCTTTGGCGATGTCGCCGGAGAAGCGAATACCACCATCTGCGATAACCGGAATACCGGTGCCTTCCAGGGCTTCAACTGCGTCAGCAACGGCAGTGATCTGCGGAACACCTACGCCAGTAACGATACGAGTCGTACAGATAGAACCAGGGCCGATACCGACTTTAACCGCGCTGCAACCAGCTTCTGCCAAAGCGCGTGCACCTGCAGCTGTTGCCACGTTGCCGCCGATGATTTGCAGATCCGGATATTTAGCACGGGTTTCACGGATACGCTGCAAAACGCCTTCTGAGTGACCGTGGGAGGAGTCGATCAGCAGAACGTCAACGCCAGCGGCAACCAGCGCGTCAACACGCTCTTCGTTACCCGCACCTGCGCCAACTGCAGCACCAACACGCAGACGGCCTTGCTCGTCTTTACAGGCGTTCGGTTTACGTTCCGCTTTCTGGAAGTCTTTCACGGTGATCATGCCGATCAGGTGGAATTCGTCATCAACCACCAGCGCTTTTTCAACGCGTTTTTCGTGCATTTTTGCCAGCACCACTTCACGGGCTTCACCTTCACGCACGGTGACCAGACGCTCTTTCGGCGTCATGTAAACGCTAACCGGCTGGTTCAGGTCGGTAACAAAACGCACGTCACGACCGGTGATAATACCCACCAGTTCGTTTTCTTCGGTAACGACCGGATAGCCCGCAAAACCGTTACGCTCAGTCAGTTCTTTCACTTCGCGCAGCGTCGTGGTTGGCAGAACAGTCTGCGGATCAGTCACCACACCAGATTCGTGTTTTTTCACACGGCGAACTTCTTCTGCCTGGCGTTCAATGGACATGTTTTTGTGGATAAAGCCGATACCGCCTTCCTGAGCCAGAGCAATAGCCAGGCGCGCTTCCGTTACGGTATCCATTGCTGCGGAAAGCATAGGGATATTCAGACGAATAGTTTTCGTCAGCTGGGTGCTGAGGTCAGCAGTATTCGGCAGAACGGTAGAATGAGCAGGAACGAGGAGAACGTCGTCAAACGTCAGAGCTTCTTTAGCGATACGTAGCATGGGCAATATCTCGACCAGAGTGGTTAATAAATATTGCCGCGGCATTATACAGAGCGTAACCGATTGCATCTACCCCTTTTTGCAAAAAATGCTTGCTATCCCCGAAGGGCGGGTTACTATCGACTGAATAACCTGCTGATTTAGAATTTGATCTCGCTCACATGTTACCTTCTCAATCCCCTGCAATTTTTACCGTTAGTCGCCTGAATCAAACGGTTCGTCTGCTGCTTGAGCATGAGATGGGACAGGTTTGGATCAGCGGCGAAATCTCTAATTTCACACAACCGGCTTCCGGTCACTGGTACTTTACACTCAAAGACGACACCGCCCAGGTACGCTGCGCGATGTTCCGCAACAGCAACCGCCGGGTGACCTTCCGTCCACAGCATGGACAACAAGTTTTAGTTCGCGCCAATATTACGCTCTACGAGCCGCGCGGTGACTACCAGATAATCGTTGAGAGTATGCAGCCGGCCGGTGAAGGGCTGCTGCAACAGAAGTACGAACAGCTCAAAGCGAAGTTGCAGGCTGAAGGTTTGTTCGATCAGCAATACAAAAAACCACTTCCCTCCCCTGCGCATTGCGTTGGTGTGATCACCTCAAAAACCGGTGCTGCGCTACATGATATTTTGCATGTGTTAAAACGTCGCGATCCTTCTCTACCGGTGATCATCTACCCCACCGCCGTTCAGGGCGATGACGCACCGGGGCAAATTGTTCGCGCCATTGAACTGGCGAATCAGCGCAATGAGTGCGACGTGTTGATCGTTGGGCGCGGCGGCGGTTCGCTGGAAGATTTATGGAGTTTTAACGACGAACGCGTAGCGCGGGCGATTTTTGCCAGCCGCATTCCGGTCGTCAGCGCCGTCGGGCATGAGACGGATGTGACCATTGCCGATTTTGTTGCCGATCTGCGTGCGCCAACGCCGTCTGCCGCCGCTGAAGTAGTGAGCCGTAATCAGCAAGAGTTACTGCGCCAGGTGCAATCGACCCGTCAACGGCTGGAGATGGCGATGGATTATTATCTCGCCAACCGCACGCGTCGCTTTACGCAGATCCATCACCGATTACAGCAACAGCATCCGCAGCTCCGGCTGGCACGCCAGCAAACCATGCTTGAGCGCCTGCAAAAGCGGATGAGCTTTGCGCTGGAAAATCAACTTAAGCGTACCGGGCAACAGCAGCAGCGGTTAACACAGCGGCTGAATCAGCAAAATCCACAGCCGAAGATTCATCGCGCGCAAACGCGCATTCAGCAACTGGAATATCGTTTAGCAGAAACCCTGCGCGTACAGCTTAGCGCCACGCGTGAACGTTTCGGTAATGCAGTAACGCACCTCGAAGCCGTAAGCCCACTGTCAACGCTGGCGCGTGGATACAGCGTTACTACTGCTACTGACGGCAATGTACTGAAAAAAGTGAAGCAAGTTAAAGCGGGTGAAATGCTAACCACACGTCTGGAAGACGGCTGGATAGAAAGTGAAGTTAAAAACATCCAGCCAGTAAAAATCGCGTAAAAAGGTGCATTAAGCCAGCACGAATTCAACGCGTTTTTTCGATATCAAGCCATGCCCGTGCTGACAGAAGTAATCTACTGCACCGCAGGCTTTTAACACCTGCAACGGTTGATGGCAGTCTGGACAAAGAGCTTTCATTTCAATAATTTCCCCGCAGGATGGGCAACGCGCATGGCCGTTATCCTGATCAAGCACATGCTGACATTGTGGACAATGCAGTTCCATATGAATTCCTCCGGTAGCCATCCCTCTACATTCATAGAGGGAATGGCAGATAAAATACTTACGGATAATTATTTATTTTTCTTGATGTGCTTCATCAGACGCTTACGTTTACGCATCTGGGTTGGCGTCAGGGTGTTACGCTTGTTCGCATACGGGTTTTCCCCTTCTTTGAACTGAATACGAATCGGCGATCCCATTACGTCCAGCGATTTGCGGAAGTAGTTCATCAAGTAGCGCTTGTAGGAATCAGGCAGGTCTTTCACCTGATTACCGTGAATCACCACAATCGGCGGGTTATAACCACCAGCGTGGGCATATTTCAGCTTCACACGACGACCGCGTACCAGCGGCGGTTGGTGATCTTCAACAGCCATCGTCATGATGCGCGTCAGCATAGAGGTCCCCACACGACGGGTGGAGCTGTCATACGCTTCACGTACTGATTCAAACAAGTTACCAACACCACTGCCGTGCAAGGCAGAGATAAAGTGCACACGAGCAAAATCGATAAAGCCCAGACGGAAGTCCAGCGTTTCTTTCACCTGCTCTTTCACTTCCTGGCTCAGGCCATCCCACTTATTCACCACAATGACAAGTGAGCGCCCACTATTGAGAATAAAGCCCAGCAGCGAGAGATCCTGATCGGAAATACCTTCGCGCGCATCAATCACTAACATCACCACGTTGGCATCTTCAATGGCCTGCAACGTTTTGATTACGGAGAATTTCTCTACAGCATCGGTGATTTTGCCGCGTTTACGTACGCCAGCGGTATCAATGAGCACATACTCACGTCCATCGCGTTCCATTGGAATGTAGATACTGTCACGCGTCGTGCCAGGCATGTCATAAACAACAACGCGCTCTTCACCAAGAATACGGTTAGTGAGTGTAGACTTACCTACGTTCGGACGACCCACAATCGCCAGTTTGATCGGCAGACTTTGCGGGTCGAAGTCGTCTTCCTCTTCTTCTTCGCCGTTCTCTTCCGCTTCAAATTGCGCCCAGTATTCAGCGTCTTCGTCGACTTCCTCTTGCGGTGCGAGATCTTCCATCCACGGCAGCAGCACATGCTCCAGCAGACTTAATACGCCACGACCGTGAGACGCGGCGATCGGGTAGATTTCACCTAAACCAAGCGAGTAGAAATCAACCACTGCCTGATCGGGATCCAGACCGTCAGTTTTGTTTGCCACCAGGAAGGTCGGTTTTTCACGGGAGCGCAGATGTTTGGCAATCGCTTCATCTGCCGGCATCAGGCCCGCGCGCGCATCCACCATAAACAGTACGACGTCCGCTTCTTCAATCGCCAGCAGCGACTGTTCCGCCATGCGGGTTTCTACACCGTCTTCTGTGCCATCAATCCCGCCGGTATCAATACAGATAAACTCACGGCCTTCAATTTCCGCACGACCGTACTTACGGTCACGAGTCAGACCCGGGAAATCCGCAACCAGCGCATCTCGGGTGCGAGTTAGACGGTTAAATAACGTGGATTTTCCTACGTTAGGGCGCCCGACAAGCGCGACCACAGGTACCATGTTTAAAGCCTCATTTTTATAATCATCAGACAACGCACGCTATATTCGCGTCGTTGTTAAAAACAGGAAAACGGCCCCTGTCCAGAGCCGTTTTCAAAGTGAACGACAGAGACGATTAACGTAATAGAGTACACGGTTCCGTCTTTTCTGGATCAGCAGTTTGCCGTCAGCGGCAACCGGTTCAGTCTGGAAACCGGAACTATCAACTTTGCTGGGCAACGAAACGACCATCTTCGACGTTAATCCAGTGCAGATAACCTTCACTGTCACCGACCACCGGTTGCCATTATACAGCACCGGAGAAGTCAGCAGGCGATGCAGCAGATCGCTTTGTGCCCACAGCGTAACGCCGCCATCAATGGTCAACGCCATCACCCGGTCATTTTGATCGACCAGATAGATGCGATTGCCGTCGACGATGAAATCATTCACCGAACCCAGTTCGCGTTTCCACATAATCTGACCACTGCGCAGATCAAGCGCCGTCAGGTTACCATTATAGGCCAGCGCGAAAACAACGCCGTTAACAACGACGGGAGTCGTGTCAACATCGCTCAGACGGTCAATTTCGGTAGAACCGGTCGCCTGGGAAATACGCTGCTGCCAAATCATCTGGCCCTGTTCCATCAGCACTGCGCTGACGCGACCATTATCGCCCCCCACGACGGCCGCACCAAAAGCCGTTGCCGGCGCAGACTCGCCACGCAAAGAGAGCGAAGGCATATCGAGGTTAACTGTCCATTTGACAGCGCCGTCAGCTTCGTTCAGCGCTTGTAACTGACCGTTACTGGTGTGGATTAACACCAGACCGTCGCTGACCACCGGGCGCGAAAGTGCTTCACCCGCGACTTTAGTTTGCCATGCCACAGTACCATCGCTGGTATTCAGCGCGTAAACCTGCGCCTTTTCGCTGCCAATGTAGACATGCCCACCAGACACGGTCACACCGCCAGAAAGTAATGCAGGCTCTTTAGAGAACCAGCCATCTTTCTCGGCCAGGCTGACAGACCAGATTTCTTTGCCATCATCCGCATTCAGCGCTTTTACCAAACCAGCGCGGTCCGCTGCATAGACAACGTTGTCCGCCAGTGCCGGATGAAGATTGGAATAGAAGTTGCCAATGCCGCTACCAACGGAAGTACTCCACGCCGTGGTCGGCGTAAACTGGTTTTCAACGGTTGGCAATGGGGACATCTTTACCACATCTTCTTCGCTGTTAAACAGCGAACAGCCGCTTAAAAGGGTAACGGAAAGCAGTCCTGGCAGCAGTAATTTACGCAATTGCATCGGGTCCCTCTCAGATGGACAAATTATTAATTTTCATCTGCATCATTTCGCTCAGTGCCGGAGTAACATCGCTTTTCACGCCTGCTTCCCATGCACTACGCGCACCTTGCTTATCACCTTTGCTCAGCAATGCTTCACCACGCAGGTCGGCAACAATGGCAGCCCACCCTTCACCTTTGATGGTATCAAGGGTTTTCAGCGCGGCATCAGCCTGCTTGAGCTGTACCTGAACGCGAGCAAGACGCAGATTTATCACGGCTTTGAGATTTTCATCGCTCGTGTCTGCCAGCCCCTGTTGTAACTGGGCGGCAGCTTTCTCTAGTTCATTTTTGTCAACAAATTGCTGCGCAAGTTCCAAAGAAGCCAGCGCACCATAAGTATTTTTATTTTCAGCAGCAAATTTTTCCGCCGCCGGGATGCTATCCGGTTTGCCTTCGCTCACTGCGGTAACCGCATTTTGATAGGCAAGAGAAGCGGAGCGTGCAGAATCAACCTGATGGCTGTTCCAGTAGCGCCAGCCAATCAGTGCGCCAACGCCCAAAATCACCCCAACAGCCAGTGCTTTGCCATTTTCAGCAAAAAAGCGTTTAACCGCTTCTACCTGGTCGTTTTCGTTCTCGTAAATTTCCACGCTGTCCTTCTCCTTCCTTAACCCAGTAACGTGCGCAAATGCGCGGCTACGCTATCCTGCGCAACTGCCGTTTGCTCACCAGAGCGCAAATCCTTCACTACTGCTGTGCCGTTAGCCACTTCAGACTCACCCAGCACCACAGCAACGCGGGCACCCCATTTATCAGCACGGGCAAACTGTTTCTTAAAGTTGCCGCCGCCGTGGTTGGTCATCAATTTCACGCCCGGTAATTCATCACGCAGACGCTCAGCTAATGCCATAGCCGCAGATTGTGTATCAGCACCTGAAGCCAC
>SCPN01000569.1_pt1 | contig 37788 bp, 39 predicted proteins | sample 6106831 | NCBI WGS metagenome assembly SCPN01 (sample SAMN10720447, study PRJNA508395) | human gut metagenome | isolation source: Participant 1, 0 month | reverse complement strand
TTTGCAATCAACTAATACGCCTCCTTATTTTCATCTTAGCTGAGAAATTTTTGAACAGATATCATTCTACCACGTTCTTGTTTCAGAAACAATGGAATAAATATTTAATTTCAGGAAAAAATAGAGATAAACGATGAAAGGAGTTAAAATATATGAATGTAAAAGGACTGGACTATACTTGTCTTACACTTTCTATTATCGGAGCGATCAACTGGGGACTGATCGGCATTTTCCGCTTTGACCTGGTCGCTTTCCTCTTTGGAGACATGAGCTGGCTCTCCAGGATCATTTATACACTGGTCGGTCTGTCAGGATTGTATCTGATCAGTACTTACGGACGCATCTGCCAGGTTGATGATGCCAGATAAAGATTTTCAGTGTAAATATTTTACAGAACCCTTTCCTCTGAATTAGAAAGGCAGGACGGAAAACCGTCCTGCCTGCAAAGATTGCTTGCTGCATCCATAGAAAATCAAAGCTTTTCGCTTATAAAGATACAATGACTTTTGATTTTGCATTTTCCGGAAGATCATCTGCATCCAGAGAAATACTTAAAACAAAAGTTATATTATATTTCTCGCCCAGCTCATCCAGTTTATCGATGGTCTCTGTGATATCTGCATCTTCCAGTTTGGCAATTTTCAGAAAGCTGTCCAGATACATCTGCTCCAGATCGTGATCCTGTGAAATAATGCCACAGATAAATCCGATAAATCCATCACTGCTTGACAAACCAAATTCTGAAGTATCGATCAGACGAACTTTGTTGTTCAGCTCGTACATATGTTTAGAACTCTTATCGAGATAAACAATATTTCCGTGCACTTCTTTTACTTCTGCATTTACTTTGTCCAACAGATGTTTTGTTTTTCCTTTACCCTTTTTGCCTGCAATGATCTGTATCATTATAATCTCCTCCTTTAGTCCGGCGACCTAAATATTATATGTTGATTATAGTGTATATTTAGAAAAATTACAACCTTTAATTGTTAATTTTAGACAATAATTTATTCATTTCGGCATATAATGTTTCTTTATCACCTGCATTAAGGATAATTGAGACATGAGAATCCCCATATTTATCTTTTGCGAGCAGACAGAGGCAGCTTCCGGCCTCATCCGTAGTACCTGTCTTACCGCCGATCACCTCTACATCCTGAGGCGGAGTTGCCTCTCCGATGTGATAATAGTTCGTTGACTGCCACATGATACCATACTTGTCATTATCGCGGATAAAGATACTATAGTATTCAGATGAACCGATAATTTCCTGAAAGGCATCATACTTTAATGCTTCCTGAAACATCAAATAAATATCATATGCCGTTGTATAATGATTTTCGTCATGAAGACCATGCGGATTGGCAAAATGTGTCCCGGTTGCTCCAAGAGATGCCGCCTCTTCGTTCATCATGTTAACAAAATTGTCAACGGTACCGCCGACATAGACAGCTAAAGACATGGCAGCATCGTTTCCGGAATTCAAAAGCAGACCGTATAAAAGCTGCTCAACGGTAAGCTGATCTCCCGGCTCGATCATACAGACAGAGGATCCGCTTTCAATATCCTGACATTCCTCTCCAACTGTTACGGTTTCATCCAAGCTGCAGTTTTTCAAAGTCACAAGAGCCGTCATGACTTTTGTGATACTTGCCGGATACATCTTGTTAAAAATATTCTGTGCATAGTCTACTTCCCCGGATGCCAGATCAAAAGAACCAGCTGCTCCTGAGGTAAGATTTAAGGAAGAATCGTCTTCTGTTCCATCCGGTACACACAGATTTTCAGAAAAAGCAGCCGCTCTGTTGGCATTGAACTGAACTTTCTCTATCCCAAAAACCGCATTGCTTTTGTCGTAAAGATTGGAAAGGTGAATCTCTCTGTTTTTGATCACTGTTACTACGGAAACGGAGCCGAGAACAAGTGCTATCACGATAAGAAACGAAATGCCAACCTTCATCAGGCTGATCTTATGTTCTTTTTTCGGCGGCTGTACCGGTGTGCGACGATTGCGTTCCCGTCTTGTATTTTTTCCTGTTGATTCCATTATTTGTACATCTCCCGCCATTCAAGATCTCCTCGGTCGAGGGATTTTATCAGCAGTTCTGCTGTTGCCAGATTGGTGGCAAGTGGGATATTATGCATGTCACAGAGTCGAAAGATATTCTTCGTATCCGGCTCATGTGGTTTTGCTCCCATCGGGTTTCTCAGAAAAATCATAAGGTCAATCTGATTATTCTCAATCTGGGCTCCCATCTGGTGTTCTCCCCCCAGATGTCCGGCAAGAAATTTGTGGACGTTCAAATTGGTAACCTCCTCCACAAGTCTTCCTGTCGTTCCTGTTGCATATAATTCATTTTTACATAATATTCCTCTGTAGGCAATGCAGAAATTCTGCATCAGCTTCTTTTTGGAATCATGTGCAATAAGTCCTATATTCATAAATCAGACCTCCTTTGTATCTTCTCCATTTTAATATTTTCGTACCTGCAGTCCTATATTCAGAACCATGCCAATCCCAATGTAAAGACTGATCAGTGATGTCAGTCCGTAACTTACAAATGGCAGCGGCAGTCCGGTGTTCGGCATCAGGCCAGTCGCAACGCATATATTGATAAAACTCTGAAATGCAATCAAAGCCGCCATGCCGCAGCATATCAGCGTCCCGGAAACATCCCTTGCATTTTTCCCGACCATAATACACTCCAGTGCGATCAGAAATTCCAGTGCAACGATCAGACAGCAGCCTAAAAATCCAAGCTCTTCTCCTGCAACTGCAAAAATAAAGTCTGTCTGCGGTTCTGCGATAAAATTACCGTTCTTTACAGAATTGACATCACTGTTGTTCAGCCCTTTGCCATAAAGCTGGCCGGAACCAATTGCAATTTTAGAGTTTGTCTGCTGATAAGAAATGTCAGGATATTTTTCAGGCTGAAGCCACCCCATAATTCGATCGTGCTGATACCCCTTCAGAATCTTCTGATCCGGCTGTGTCACAAGCATCGCTCCGATGACTACAAGCGGTATGCATATCAGTATCATACCACCGATTATTTTAGAACTCAAGCCTGCAATAAAATATATTGTGCAGAAAATCAGAAGCACAACGATACTGGTAGACAAATCCGGCTGTTTATAAATAAGGAACCATGGGATCGCCACCAGTCCGACAGCTTTTAAAATAGTCTGCGGTTTATTGAGATCCTCTTCATGCTTCATGAAAAAACGAGTAAAAAAGATGATTACCACAATCTTCATGATATCAGATGGCTGAAAGCTAAAACCGCCAAAGTCAATCCAACGCTTTGCACCGTTTACCTCTGTTCCGAAGAAACGTACTGCGATCAGAAGCACCAGACCGCCAATATAGTAGATCCAGTAAAAATTGCTGATCCACAAATAATCCATCAAAGACACCATGATCATAAAAACAATTCCGACGCCCATACCGATCATCTGTTTCATCTGATAATTGCTATTCGCACTGCCGATCACCATGATACCGATTACTGACAGGATCAAAACCCAAAGAACCAGTCTGAATTTATAATCTTTCAATTTGTATTGTCTTAACATCTTTAACCCCTTGCCTTACTTCTCTTTTGATATCCATGCGGATACTGACATCCGCATTTTTAATATTCAGGTACTTTTCGATCACTTTTCTTATGTCACGTTTCAGATATTTTACCGTATCTTCCGGGCAGTCCAGGCGATCCATATAAAGAATGGAAGCCATCCTCTGTCTGGCAAGTACAGCAGATCTCTGTGGAAAACAGAAAAGAAATCGTTTCAATCTAACTTACTCCCTTCTTCCTCTTTTCAGCAGCTCACCAAGATGTCTCCAGAATCCATCCCTCTGTTCAAAATCCATAAGTGGAACCGCTTCACCATATATCCGGCGACAAATATTGGAAAATGCCTGTCCGGCCAGACTTTCCGATGCAGCAAGTGCTTCGCCCTGATTAGTCGCGATCACTACGCTGTCATCATCCGGAATCGCCCCGAGAAGATTTACAGAAAGAATCTCGACAACATCTTCCACAGACATCATATCACCACGCTTTACCATGCCCATCCGCAGCCGGTTGATAATAAGATCAATGCGATCGATCTCATTTGCTTCCAGAAGACCTATGATCCTGTCTGCATCACGGATAGCGGAAACTTCCGGCGTAGTCACTACGATCGCTCTTTTTGCACCTGCGATCGCATTGAAAAATCCCTGCTCGATCCCGGCCGGACAGTCTAAAAGGACAAAATCAAACTTTTCCTGAAGATCATCCGTAAGCTTCTTCATTTGCTGCGGAGTCACCGCGGATTTATCTCTTGTCTGAGCAGCCGGCAGAAGAAACAGACTGGGATTGTTTTTATCCCGGATCAACGCCTGCTTCAGCCTGCAGTTTCCTTCGATCACATCAACCAGATTGTAAACAATCCGGTTTTCCAGTCCCATAACAACATCCAGATTGCGAAGGCCAATGTCTGTATCGATCAGAACGACTCGTCCGCCGAGCATAGACAGCCCTGCTCCGAGATTCGCAGTCACCGTTGTTTTTCCGACACCGCCTTTTCCGGAAGTTACCACAATAATCTCACTCATTACACATTCCTCCATAAATCTTTTCAAATCAAACTTGTGATTGTCCCACAGCCTTTTCAACGAAAATGATTTGTTCCGGCGTTTTGGCCGTTTGTCCTGTGTACATTGTGAACTGCTTTGTGTCTTCACAGTTATTTTTAGATTTCTTCTGCCGACCCGTAAACGGCGTCCCATGTATCCTGGCTCATAGACTCCACATGGATATGATTTTCTTTTATATAAGCAATTTTCGGTTCCGGCTTGTATTCTGTCTGATCCGAATATTTGGTGATCGCACTGCGTGCAGCTTTGTCGGCAATACGGATCTGAACCGGTTTCATCACAAAGGCGGCAATAAAACAGCTGCGATCCCCCGTCGCTCCCGCGTAAACGCTGCCACGACAGGATCCGAGTATGACAATGTTGCTTTTTGACACAACTTTGGCACCAGAATGTACATCTCCAAGAATCACCACACTTGTCTCTGTTTCCAGGACTTCGCCATTTGAAAGAGTCCCTCGATAAAACAGGCCATCCACTTTTTCCTGCTCTTCCAGTGCCGCATTTAAAATCCTGCGGTAATGCTCCTGACTGACGGCGTCCTCATCCACCACACAGAGGATATGGATGCCGCAGTGATCTACGATCGTCTCGATCACCTGCCGTTCTTCTTCCCGGTTCAGTACTCTTCCACGGAATGTCACAGCCATTTTTGCATTTCTGAAAAAATTGGCAGATTCCTGAAATTTATCCGCAATGTCAAGAAGGAGTTCCTGAAACGGCATCTTGTCATCCAGGATAACGGTCAGGCCGTATTTATTACTCTTAATGATCACGGATTTACGGTTCATACGCTCGCCTCCCCAGACTGTTAGTCCGCAAAACTGTTACTTACATTTACATTTGCTGCAGTATTTGTAATAATATCGCTTTCATCTTTCAGTTTAAAGTAATAACTTACAATATCTTTTGCAACGGACGCCGCGTTCGTGGAAGAATAGCCGTTTGTAATACGCACTGCCATGGCAATTTCCGGTGTATCATACGGTGCATAGCCGATAAAGAGTGCATGGTTTGGTTTGTCCTGATTCTCCTGTGCAGTACCTGTCTTTCCGGCCATATTGAAAGAACTCTTTATGTCCGTAAATGCGGCGTTATTCTGATAAACTCCATTCATACCGGAATGGATCACATCCCAGAGATCTGACGAAAGATCCACAGTGCTGTGCACAACCGGCTCCGGCTCTTCCAGCGTATTATTATCACTGTCTGTGATACGGTCAAGCAGAGTCAGATCATAACAGGTTCCATTGTTTGCGATCGTTGCCGCATAACGTGAAAGCTGACTGGTCGTAAAGGTATTGCCTGCCTGTCCCATTGCAGTTCTGGCACCATCCGCAGTGGAAACATGCGGTGCTGTCTCATCTATTTCAATGCCCGTATTGGCATCAAAACCATACATTGCAGCATACTTGGTAAGTGTGCTGATCGCCTGTGCGTCATTATAAGTGGAAGACTGTACGACATTTCCATCCGCATCGGTCTCCGGTGTAAGATTGGTAAAATCCGAGGTCTTTCCAAGCATATAACCGACTGTATTGAAATAAAAGTTACAGGATTCCGTAATCGCCTGTGACAAAGTCAGAGGACCATGAGATCCGCTCTTATATCTTTCTGAATAGATCCAGCAGTTTACATCCGGAGGGATCAGCTGGAACTTTCCGGTACAGTTGATCGTATCATAGGCACCTACAACACCTTCCATCACACCTGCAGTTGCCGCCACAATTTTAAACGTAGAACCAGGTGCTGTCACTTCCTGCGTTGCTTTATTATAGAACGGAGAAGATTTGTCGCTGTTCAGTTTATAGAAATAATCATCATCCATATTGTTTGCCAGACGATTGTTATCATAGCCCGGATATGTAACACATGCCAGAACATCGCCGTTGTCCGGATCGGTGATCACGGCTGAACCGGTACACGGCTCCAGTGCAAGCATTGCCGGTGTGATCTCAAGAGAATAAATCTTCGCCATGATAAAATCATAAGCTGAAACTGCTCCGTTTTCCAGAGCACTGTAATCTTCCTCATTCATCTTCAGAATACCCTGATCAAACAGTAGCAGACAGATATCCTTTCCGCTGATCTGATAATTCTGTATCATATATTTATATACCTGGCGGCTGAATGCATCACTCTTTGAAAGATAGTCCGTCACATAATCGGCAAGTGCACCTGTGATTTCACTGGTGTCAAGGTATGTAGTATCGCTGTTTACTTTTGTGATATCGATCCAGTTCTTGGAGATCGCATAACTTAAAAACTCATTCAGACTGACGGATCCGTCATTGCTCCATTTTGTCCACATCTCGTCATTGGTATCGATCTTGTCTTTATCAAGGACTTCTGTTCCTTCGATCAGAACATCGTCCACAATAAAGCTTTCATATACCTGCATCTCCTCGGAAAGATCCTGATATGCCGTTGCTGAAGAGGATGTCATCTGACCCCGTATTTCAGAGAAAATCTCTTCTTCCCGGCTCTGAAATTCACTGTAGATACGTTTTTCATTATCGCTTGCATCGTCAGAAGCCAGATGATCTGCATCCAGCACATTATTCTCAAAAGGCTGTAATACACATCGTAGATCGGGATCAGGATGTCATCCTCTGATGAAATGCTGTCTTTATCAAATTTCTCGGCATCAAAAATCTTATTATATACAATTCCGGCAATATACTGCTCCAGAATCTTATATACTGCGATCTGAAGATTGCGGTCAATGGTAAGATGGATATCATTTCCGGCCTGCGGTGCAACTTCAGAATCTTCTTTCAATACTTTCCAAGGTTATCCACATAAACCGTTTTGTTCCGTTCTGTCCGCGAAGTTCTTTTCAAAATACTTTCGAGTCCGGACTTTCCGACGATATCACTGCTGCTGTACTGACCGTTTCCGTTTTCACCATTAAGTTCTTCCAGTTCTTCTGCGGAAACCTGACCGGTATAACCGATCAGTGGTGCCATATAAAGACCGTCCTCATAAACCCGGATAGAATCTTCTTCCACATCCACGCCCGGATAGCGGTCTTTGTTTTCCATAATAACAGCAACCGTATCTTTAGAAATATCTTTTGCGATCGTAGTCGTCACATACTTCTGATAGCTGTTCTGTGCAACCGCACTTCGCAGTGCAGTCAGCTTTAACTGCTCTTCTTTTGTAAAACTGGATGGAAGGCCGTACTCCTGCAGCTCTTCTTCCGTGTAAACGGAAAGGTCGATTCCGTACCATTTTTTCGTAGAAAGTGTCTGCATCATCTCTTCTGCCGTACAGTTTCTCTCATCGGTTTTCAAATCTTCCGTATCTGCGTATCCGAAAATATCTGCCCGGAAACGCAGAAGATTAAAGCCTTCCCTTGTAAACTCATACTGGCCGTCACTTCCAATGTCGATCGCATAGTTGGTATAAACCTGGTCACCGCCATCTTCAATCACTTTCATGATCTGATACAGGCTGCCGTTCATCGCAAGATTTCTCTCTCTTGTCGTATCATAGCTGCCTACATCTTCATAGGTGACATTATATGCGAGCTTGTTGTATGCAACCGCATTTCCGTCGCGGTCATAAATATTGCCCCGCGTACTTTTCAGTGTTGTTTCTTTTTTGATCTGCATGGTAAAATCCGTCAGATACTTTTCACCGTTGATGATCTGCATGGTATACAGACGCTGGATCAGTATGCCTGCAAGCAATGCAAACAGGACAACCAGAACGATCAGTCTGGACTTTATCAGTTTGGACAGTGAATTTTTAACATAATTAAACAAAGCTACCTACACTCCTTTGTTCTGCCTTTTCAAGTTTATGGTTCAATGCCAGAAGCAGGCGGTATACAACCAGCGTGATCAGTGCAGTATAGATCACTTCCGGTATAATGATCCTTCTCAGATAGAAGAACAGGCTGATCCTTCCGCGAAAGAAAAACTGAAAAAGATAAACCACCAGATCATAGACCAGATCGCTGAATGCGATCAGAAGTACCGGCATCTTGATATCATCATCATAAAAAATGCGATAACAGAAACCGTTGAAGTATCCGACATAGGTGAAGAGGAGCATATGAAATCCCAGCACCGGTCCGTAAAAAATATCCATCAGGATACCAAAAAATGCACCCACAAACATCCCCTCGCGTTTTCCACGCATCAGTGCAAAAGAAACCGTCAGGATGATCGGAAGATTCGGGGAGACGGATGCAATGGCAAATGTCTGCATCAATGTCGTCTGCAGAACAAATGTCAGTAAGATCAAAATAATCATTATGACTCTGCGTTTCACTGTTCTCCTCCTGCCTGCTTACTGCTTTCTGTCTGTTTTCCGGTTTCTGTTTCCAGAATCATCTCCGTCTCACTCTGTGCCTGAGACTGGATATCTTTCTGTGCCTCATCGGTATTTTTCAGCTGTGTAATGACCAGCACTTCGTGCAGATGTCTGAAATCAACAACCGGTGTAATGCTTCCTGATTTTGTCAGGTTATTGGAATCCATCCCGATCTCGCTGACATAACCGATCAGAATCCCCGGAAGGAAGCGGTTACTGATTTCTGATGTCACCACTTTGTCACCGACTGTCACCTTATTATCCGCATCCGTCAGCTTCACAAGGCTGATCTTGCCTTCATCGATCAGTTTCAAATTACCGGCAATGATGCAGTTGTCGGAAGTGGAGCTGATCTCGGCACTGACGTTGCTGTAATCGTCTATGATTGAACGAACGGTCGCCCAGTTTGATCCTACCGAAGTTACAATCCCGACAAGACCTCCGTCTGCAATGACATTCATATCTTCCTGAATCCCGTCTTTCGACCCTTTGTTGATCGTAAATACATTGAACCAGTTTCCGGAATCTTTTGCGATAATGCGTGCGGCGATCGTCGGATAGTTGCTGTATTCATCTTTCAGATCCAGCAGATCTTTTAATCTTTCATACTCATCCTGATTCTGCAGCAGATTACTGTTTTCTGCGGTCAGCTCGTCCACTTTTTTCTGCAGTCCGGCATTTTCACTTCGCAGATCTGTTGTATGGAACAGGTATTCTCCCTTGTCCGAGATCCATGTGCCGATTGCGTTCATTCCACTCTGGATCGGCGTGATCACTCCTGTGACATAATGAAGTGGCCCGGATACTGCATCTGTCGTAAAAGACAGAATGATCAAAACGACACATACCGCTGTCAGAATTGTGAGTACCAGTTTGCTTTTTCCTGAATCATTCATCTTTTTTTTCATTGCATTTCCTCTTTTATATCAGATTGCCGACATAATCCTTCAAAGAAAATGTCAGCTTTTTCAGTTCTTTGTCATTCATAATCTCCACAAGACCATTCATCGTGTTATAGACAGGATCTGGAACATTATAAACCGGAAATGTTACCTTTTCCTGTATATAGCTGGCAATATTCGGTGTCAGTGACACACCTCCCGCCAGATAAATACCATTCTGCTGTATATTTTCAAGCAGCTGAGGCGGTGTCCTCTGCAGTGTCATCTTCACGGCATCGGCAATCGCATCGGCCGTATCGGTTATCGCCTTGCTGATATCTTCGGACGGTATCCTGGCAGAACTTGGGACTCCGCTGATCGTGTGGATACCGTAAACTTCGCTGCTCTTTGCTTCCCCGTTCATAAGATACCCCATAGCAACACGGAGCTTCTCTGCCGTCTTTTTGCCGATTGCAAGATTATGCTCGCGGCGTACCATCGTGATGACGGCCTGATCCATCGCATTTCCGCCATACGGATACTGTCTTCCGATGATCACTTTTCCATCTGAGATCACAGAAATCCCGGTTGTGGAAGCTCCGATGTTGACCACCATACTTCCCGTCTGGGCAAGAACCGGCATACCGATGCCGACCGCATCTGCAACTCCTTTTTCCACAAGAGCGATCCTTCTTACTTTCAGTCCGGTCAGTACTTTATAAAAAGCACGCATCTCAATCTCCGACAGCTCCATCGGAACCGTCACCAGAATATCCGGCCTTTTTGTAAAAACACTCGAAAAACGCTTTAATAACCGTGCCAGAATAAAGCCGAGATTCCCGCCGTCTGCGATCGCTCCGTCAACCATCGGACTGTCCGCTGTTACGCAGAGGGGCGTCTTTTCGTACATTTCGTATGCACGCTGGCCGACTGCGATCACATAGGTTTTATCCCGCACCGCGATCATATTTTTCACAGACCACTTTTTTTTTTTATCGGCGATCTTTATCGTGTCACTTCCAAGATCGATCCCGCATTTTTTTCGAAACAACATGTACTCAAACTCCTTATCTCAAAGGATTTTCATTTCCCTGAAACTGGCATAACACCGATCTCCCACAATAATATGATCCAGAAGACGTATCCCAACCAGCTCACCGCCAAGTGAAATCCTTTTTGTAAGGCTTTTGTCCTCTTCACTCGGAGTCGGATCTCCACTTGGATGATTGTGCAGAAGTATAATAAAAACCGCATGATGCTGCAGGGCCAGCAAAAAAATCTCACGCGGCGTAATGACAGAACAGTTTACACTGCCCTTGGATATGGATTGCCTCGCAAGAAGACGGCATTTTGTGTCAAGCATCAGAAGAATCATCTGCTCCTGCTCCAGATGACGCATCTCCTCCATAAAATAATCTGCAATGCTGGCAGCATCTTTGAAGTTCAGGGCACTCCAGGCGGATTGACCGGCAATCCTTCTGGAAAGCTCCGCAATACATTTGAGCTGTACTGCTTTTACTTCTCCGATACCGCGTATCTGGCATAACTGTGGAATTGTCATATGATACAGGCCAAGAAGTCCATTTCTTGGTGCTCCTGCATCCAATATTTTTCTGGAAAGTTCCAATGCATTGATCCCCTTTGATCCTGTACGCAAAATAACGGCGAGAAGCTCTGCATCACTTAGCACTTCCGCACCTTTGTTTATGCATTTTTCATATGGCAATTCATCTGCCGGCAGTTCTGTCATTTTACAGTTGTTTTCTTTCATAAAATACAACCGGCTCTCTTGTCCCCCTGATACCCGTATCGCAGTATCCATTTTCTTCCGATAGGCTATTGTATCATAAATAGTGCGAAGTGTACACACTATTTAATCTTAAATTTTTTTAAAATAGCTTCCGCAACCTTCAGTCCATCCATGGCTGCGGAAGTAATCCCGCCGGCATATCCTGCTCCTTCCCCGCATGGATAAATACCGGAAATACTGCTCTCCAGCGTCTCTTTTTCCCGCTCGATCCGCACAGGTGAAGATGTTCTGCTCTCTACTGCGGATAAAATCGCGTCTCCTCTGTCAAAGCCTCTGATCTTTCTTCCAAAGACTTTGACCGACTGCTCGATTGAATCTCCGATCTCTTTTGGAAAACAGTCTCTTACATTTCCGAATGTCCATGCTCCTTTCATGGAAGGAATGGTTTCTCCAAGTGATTCACTGACCTGCTTTTTGCAGAAATCACGATACAGCTGCACAGGGATCTTCCCATCTCCGGCTTCATATGCCGCCGCTTCCAGTTCTCTCTGAAATTCCACACCGGCAAGCACATCATCTCCCGGGAAATCTTCCGGTGTCACCGTAACAACAATGGCACTGTTCGCATTGTCACCGTTTCGACTGTGATAACTCATACCATTAACGGCAAGTTTTCCTTCCTCGGAAGAAGCATTTACGACATATCCGCCAGGACACATACAAAAAGAGTATACACCTCGTCCGTTCGGAAGCTGACAGGTCAGCTTGTAATCTGCTGCCGGAAGCGTTCCCCGCTCTTTTCCGTACTGGGACTGATCGATCAGATGCTGCGGATGTTCCATGCGGACACCGACCGCAAAAGCTTTCGGTGACATAGAAAACTGTCTTTTTTTCAGCAGTGCAAACGTGTCTCTCGCACTGTGACCGATTGCCAGGACGGCCGCCTCACATTCCAGCCGTTCTGCTCCATTGATGATCAGTGCCCGAAGTTGTCCTTTCTGGATTTCAAAATCGGTGACCTGTGCTTCAAAACGCACGTCTCCTCCAAGACGCAGGATCTCTTTTCTGATATTTTTAATGACTTCCCTGAGAAGATCGGTTCCGATGTGTGGTTTGTTCAGCCACAGGATTTCTTCCGGTGCACCGAATTCCACAAAGGTTTTCAATACAAACGTATTTCTTCCGGTGGCATCTTTTACGGCTGTATTCAGTTTTCCATCCGAAAAAGTGCCAGCTCCGCCTTCTCCGAACTGGATATTGCTTCGTTCATCCAGTTGCCCTGTTTGCCAGAATGTTTCAACCATCTCCTGTCTGCGGTCGACATCCATGCCTCTCTCTAAAAGAATCGGTGCAAAACCGGTTCTTGCAAGAGAAAGTGCACAGAAAAGCCCCGCAGGCCCCATGCCGATCACAACCGGACGATGTTTGAATGGAATTGTGCCGCTCTGCTCTGGGGCGTAGATGACTTCTTTTGCTCTGGTAACTTTGTTGCTTTTACATCTTCGCAGTATTTTTTCTTCGTCATTTACTTCCACATCTACCGTATAGACATAATACAGTTCCGGTTTCTTTCTCGCATCCAGAGAACGTTTGCAGATCCGAAGATTCTGAATTTCTTCCTCCCGGATGCGAAGTTCTTTTGCTGCGGCGTGTTTCAATCCCTGTTCTCCTTTTTCCGCATTTCTCTTTATCTGTGAAATTCTAAGCATTCTGTTCTACCTGTCCTTTCTGATCGTTTGCTGCATGATATCCTGCCAGGTAACCGCTGCTCCAGGCCCATTGCAGATTATAGCCGCCGCAGGCACCATCTACATCCAGAATCTCCCCGGCAAAATAAAGTCCCGGCACCTTTTTCGATTCCATGGTCTTTGCATTTACAAAAGCAGTGTCAATACCACCGGCACAGACCTGTGCATACTCAAACGAACGTGTACCGGTTACTGTAAGACGCAGATCAGATACCAGAGAAAGAATCTTAAGAAACGATTCTTCCTGCAAAATTTCACCCGCTTTATATCCAGTCTGTTTCAGCAGCAGAGCGGCCAGTTTCTGTGGAAAAATCCCGGACAGAAGATGCTCTGCCTTTTTATTTATCTGTTTTTGGTATATTGCAAGAAGATGCTGTCTGTTCACCTGCGGAAGCAGATTGAGAGAAATCTGCACGTTTTTCTTTTCTAAAAGCCCAAGTGCTGCAAAACGGCTGACCTGAAAAACCACAATCCCGGAAATTCCATACGATGTCCACTGCAGTTCTCCTTCCGATTCAGCCGCCTTTTTTCCATCAAGAAAAAGCCTTACTTTCGCCGGGCTTCGAAGTCCGGCAAGTGCATGGAAAGCAGCTTCTTTTGTCTTTAACGGAACCAGTGCCGGAACGATCTCCGTAACCGGATGGCCAAGTTTTTCTGCCAGATGATAGCCGTCCTCACACCCGCCAAGTGTCTGTGCTGCCTTTGATCCGCAGGCAAGAATCACGACATCTGCCTCGTATTGCCATCCTTCTGTTTTCACAAAAAAACCTCCCTTTTTTTGTGGCAGAATATCAATAATGTGTTCCCGTGTTTTTATTTTCACACCACGCTCACGCAATACATCCAGAAAAAGCATCTGCACCGTCTGTGCCTGATCCGTATAGGGATAAACTCCGCCGTTTTTTTCATGCATCAACATACCAAGTTCTTCAAAAAACTGCACGGTCCGTTCCTGATCAAATGTTTGCAAGGCAGCTTCTGTAAAATCCTGCCCTGTTCCCCGATAGGAAAGCAGCGGTTCTCTGGATGCATAAGTCAGGTTGCATTTTCCGTTTCCGGTTGCCAGAAGCTTTTTCCCCGGTTTTTCCTGTGCCTCCAGAACGGTCACTTCTGTATCCGGCCGTTTTGCATGAAAAGCACTCATAAATCCTGCTGCCCCTCCGCCTGCGACTATAATTCGTTTCATCTGTTTTCTCCCTGTCATCATATTCCTTTTAAAGAGGCAGTCTCACCAGATCGGCATCATAAAGTTTCTGAAGAGACATCAAAATGCCAAGTTTTGCTGGAAATACACGGCATACGGCGGTTTGATCGGTCCGTCTGCACTCAGCTCAATGGAAGAACCCTGAACAAAAGCTCCCGCTGCCATGATCACATCGCTGTCATAGCCTGGCATTGCCCACGGCTCCGGTGTCACGTAGCTGTCTACCGGTGCTGCTGCCTGGATACCGCGGCAGAATGCGATCACACCTTCTGCTGTTCCAAGCTCCACAGCCTGAATGATATCATGACGGCTTTCAGAACCATTCGGGACTACCGGAAATCCACATGCTTCGTAAATGTTTGCTGCAAAAATGGCACCCTTTAAAGCTCCGGCTGTAACGGTCGGTGCCAGAAAAAATCCCTGATAAAAAGAATTTAAAATACCAAGGGAGGCTCCGACCTCTTTGGCAAGTCCCGGAGACGTCAGACGGCAGGCTGCATTCTCCACACATTCTTTCTTTCCGACAATATAACCGCCGATCGGAGCCAGTCCGCCGCCCGGATTCTTTATCAGAGAGCCGGCCATCATATCCACACCGACATCCGTTGGCTCACTCAGCTCCGTAAATTCACCGTAACAGTTGTCAACCATACATATGATATTTTCTCTTATATTTTTTACAAAAGCAACCGCCTCCCCGATTTTTGCAACCGAAAGCGTCGGTCTGGTCTGATAGCCTTTCGAACGCTGGATCGTCACCACTTTCGTTCGTTCATTGATTGCATTTCTGATCCCGTCAAAATCAAAAGAACCATCCTCCTTTAAATCCACCTGTGCGTAAGAAACTCCATATTCGGCAAGAGAGCCTCTCGACGGGCGGATACCGATCACTTCTTCGAGCGTATCATACGGCTTTCCGGCAATCGATAAAAGTTCATCTCCCGGTCTTAAATTAGAGAACAGTGCCAGAGCGATCGCATGGGTTCCGCATGTGATCTGCGGTCTTACCAGTGCATCTTCCGTGTGGAATGTATCCGCATATACCTTTTCCAGCGTATCCCTTCCGTCATCGTTGTAGCCATATCCGGTACTTCCGGAAAAATGTTCTGCACAGACACGGTTTTTCTGCATGGCATGCAGTACTTTCAACTGATTGTACTCTGCATTTTTATCGATCGCATCAAAACGTGCCTTTAATTTTTCCTCCGTTTTCTGTCCAAACTCATAAATCGCATCACAGATGCCAAATTCTTCGTACATATTTTTTAATGATTCCATACATGTCTCTCCTGTAAAACTGCAAGCATATACTGCAGAATTTTTTCTTCGTCATATTCAAAAGCATCTTTGTCAACCCAGATCACATCGCGTTCCCGCTTAAACCAGGTGATCTGACGCTTGGCAAAATGTCTCGTATCTCGCTTTAATTTATAAACTGCTTCCTCAAGGGTACATTCTCCGTCCAGATACTCCAGGATCTCTTTATAGCCAAGTCCCTGCATCGAAACCATACCGCGGTGGCACCCCTTTTCCTTCAGCTTTTCTACTTCCGCCACCAGACCTTCTAAAAGCATCTCATCAATGCGGGCATCAATACGCTGGTAAAGACGATCCCGTTTGTCATTCAATACAAAATAGGCAAAGGCATAAGGAGATTCCTTCTGCCGTTCCTGCTCATTGTGCCTGGAAATTGGCTCCCCGGTCTGTTTATAATATTCCAGTGCACGGATCACACGCTTAACATTATTTGCATGGATCTTCTCGGCGGAAATGGGATCGACTTCCTTTAATTTCTCATGCAGCTTTTCTGCCCCCTGCTCTTTTGCGTAAGTCTCCAACTCTCTTCGATAAGAATCGTCCTCTCCGCTTTCCGTAAAATCAATATCATAAAGCATGGCCTGTATGTAAAATCCAGTCCCCTTACAGGAGGATCGGTAATTTCCTTTTCCCTGCTCCGACAGGTTCTCCATCGCTTCTTTTGCCATCTGTACAAACCGGACAACATGAAATTCCTCATCCGGATCTAACACATCGATCAGATGATGCGGAATTCCTTTTTGTTCTTCCGGCATGATTTTTGCTGAGCCAATATCCATGCCGCGGTAAACCTGCATGGAATCTGCTGAGATGATCTCCCCGTTCACACGCTCTGCAAGAGACAGAGAAAGTGCCGTTTTCCCGACCGCCGTCGGTCCGGTCAGAATGATCAGTGGTTCCTTTGTCATAATATAACTCCCCCGTTTCTATACAATTCTCTTAAATTTCTTCTCCAGCTCGTATTTCGACATGGAAATGATCGTCGGCCGCCCATGTGGGCAGTTGTACGGATTATCCAGTGTCAGCAGCTCATCAATCAGAGCATGTGCTTCTTTTGTACTCATACGATGATTTCCCTTGACTGCTGCCTTGCAGGACATGGAAGCCACCTTTTCCAAAACACTCTGCGGCGTGCCCCTGACCGACTGGTCTACCAGGTCATCTAAAATCTCCAGAAACAGAGAACGCTCCGTAATGCCGAACAGATTGTCCGGAATTGCACTGAGGGCATATTCCATGCCGCCGAACGGTTCTATCTCAAAGCCAAGCTTTTCAAAAACATCCATGTGCATTTTTAAAGCTTCCTCCTCTTTGAGACTCAGCGTCAGAATGACCGGAGGACTGATCCGCTGCGACGTAAACGTATGATCTTTTAATCGTTTCATCGTCTGCTCATATAAAACCTTTTCGTGAGCCGCATGCTGGTCAATCAGATACATCTTATCCTGAAACTGCACGATCCAGTAAGTATCGAACACTTGTCCGATGACCGTATGCTGCTTCACGTTCTGCTGCGATAAAAGCTTATCATCAAAAAGCTCCATCTGTTCTGCTTTCTGAATCTCTCTGGTGATTTCCTGTTCGAACGGTTTCTCTGATTTTTCTGCTGTTTCAGACACTTCTCCTTTTTCGGTTTCTGGTACGCTCTTTGATGCCGGCTCTGTATTTTGTTTCTGGAACATCTGCGGAAGCGGACGTGGAACTTTTTCTGTTTTTGGCAGCTCTGCCTTTGTCTGATCCTGCGTAGAAACTGGATTCTGCATAGAAACTGCCATCTGCTTGGAAGCATGTACAACAGCCGGATCAGATGTGGCTGTATGCAGATTTCCGTACGAAGGTGCACTCTCCCGTATCACATGTGCCGTAAAAGAGGACTGTGGTTTTGCCTTTGGGAGCTGAAATGGCTCCGGAACCTGTGCCGGCTTCTTATATTTTGGCAGTTCTGCCTTTTTCGGCTCCCTCTCCACACCAACATCCTGGATCAGTTCTCTGGATGAGAGTGCCTGCCGTACAGTATCATATACGATCTGGTAGATTTCTTCCTGATTGGAAAAACGCAGTTCCAGTTTGGTCGGATGAACGTTGACATCCAGAAGCTCCCCCGGTATCGTAAAGTGCAGTGCCGTGAACGGATATTTATGCTGCATCATAAATGTTTTATAGGCATCCTCAATCGCCTTTGTGATGATCTTGCTTTTTACATATCTTCCATTAACAAAATAGTTTTCAAAATTGCGGTTGCCTCTGGAGATCACCGGCTTTCCGACAAATCCATCCAGCCTGCCAAATGCTCCTTCTGCTTTTACCGGAAGCAGATTGGCCGCAATATCCCTCCCATAAATACCATAAATAATATCCTTCAGGTTATGATTGCCTGATGTGTGCAGCCTGGTCTGTCGGTTATTAATAAATTTGAATGCGATTTCCGGATGCGAAAGAGCCATGCGTTCCATCAGTTCGCTGATGTATCCAGCCTCTGTCATCGCAGATTTTAAAAACTTTTTTCTTGCCGGTGTATTATAAAAAATATTATTAACCAGAAAAGTCGTTCCATCTGGTGCTCCAATCTCTTCTGTTAAAATCTCCTGTCCGCCCTCAATGCGGTATCTGGTCCCGAGCAGTGTGCCGGCCGTCTTGGTGATCACTTCCACCTGGCAGACTGCGGCAATGCTCGATAACGCCTCACCGCGAAATCCAAGCGAAGATACAGAAAGCAGATCCTCCACTTTCGTGATCTTGCTGGTCGCATGACGCAGAAAAGCGGTTGAAATCTGATCCTTTGCAATGCCCTCGCCGTTATCGGTGATCCGGATCAGTGAGATCCCGCCGTCTTTGATTTCAGCCGTCACAGCAGTCGCTCCGGCATCGATGGCATTTTCTACCAGCTCTTTGACCACAGAAGAAGGTCGCTCGATTACCTCTCCTGCTGCAATTTTATCAATGGTACTTTCATCTAATACTGCAATATTCTTCATACTATCATCCCTGTACGCCTGTTACACTCCAACGGTTTTTCAGTTTGCTCTGCAGACGGTTCAATGTATTTAATGCTTCCAGCGGTGTCATGGAAGCAATCTCCATCTCACTTAATTCTTTTAAAATATCCTCATCTTTTGCAGTGTCAAACAGTGCCATCTGCCCCATATCAACCTGATCGTAGGTTTTGGGACGGTTGCGGACTTTTGTCGCTGTTTTTGCCTGCGGTGCACTGCCTGCTGCCTCAATCTCTTTTGCACGCTCTGTGATATCCGCATCACTTAATTCTTCTACCAGCTCTTTTGCACGTTCGATCACGGAATCCGGAACACCGGCAAGTTTTGCGACCTGGATACCATAACTCTTATCCGCACCGCCTTTTACAATCTTTCGAAGAAATACAATATCATCGCCCTTTTCTTTTACAGCAATGCAGTAATTATTCACACCCGATAATTTGCCCTGCAATTCGGTCAGTTCATGGTAATGCGTTGCGAAAAGCGTTTTTGCCCCGAGAAGTCTTGTATTTGCGATATGCTCAACCACCGCCCAGGCAATCGAAAGCCCGTCAAAAGTGCTCGTTCCGCGTCCGATCTCATCCAGGATCAGAAGACTGTTCGAAGTTGCATTTCGAAGAATATTGGCAACCTCTGTCATTTCCACCATAAAAGTGCTTTGTCCGCTTGCCAGGTCATCGGAAGCTCCGACCCTTGTAAAAATACGGTCCACAATGCCGATCTTCGCAGAAGATGCCGGAACAAAGCTACCGATCTGAGCCATCAAAACAATCAGGGCACTCTGACGCATGTATGTTGATTTACCTGCCATGTTTGGACCGGTAATGATGGAAATACGATTTTTGCTGTTGTCAAGGTAAGTATCGTTTGCAATGAACATATCGTTTTCGATCATCTGTTCAACTACCGGATGACGGCCGTTCTTGATATCGATCACGCCTTTTTCATTCATTTTCGGGCAGACATAGTTATTACGTTCCGCAACCAGTGCCAAAGAAGCGAAGACATCGATCGCCGCTACTGCTTTTGCGGTCTTCTGAATGCGTTCTACCTCTTTTGCGATCTGTTCCCTTACATCGGAAAACAGATTGTATTCCAAAGAAAAGAGCTTGTCCTCCGCTCCGAGAATGATGTCCTCCAGCTCTTTTAATTCCGGCGTGATATAACGTTCAGCATTTGTGAGTGTCTGTTTTCTTGTATAGTAATCCGGAACCATATCTTTAAAAGAGTTTGTCACTTCCAGATAATAGCCAAACACCTTGTTGTATTTAATCTTCAGGTTTTTGATGCCGGTATTTTCACGTTCTTTAGCTTCCAGCTGTGCCAGCCAGGTCTTACCTTCTGTCTTTGCGGCACGCAGACGGTCGATTTCTTCGTTATAGCCTTCTTTGATGATACCGCCGTCTTTAATCTGGATCGGCGGCTCCTCCATAATTGCCCGGCCGATCAGATCACACACATCCTGAAGTTCATCCATCTGCTCACATACTTCCACAAGAAGCGGAGATTTCATCGTAGATAAAATGTATTTGATATGCGGCAGCATGGACAGAGATGTGCCGAATGCGATCAGATCTCTTGGATTTGCAGTCTTGTAGCTGATCTTACTGATCAGACGCTCGAGGTCATAGACCGGAGAAAGATATTCTCGCAGTTCTTCCCTGCAGATCGCATTGTCTTTTAATTCTCCGACGGCTTCCAGTCTGTTTGATATTTCTTCCTTGTCGATCAGCGGCTGCTCAATAAAGGAACGCAGAAGTCTTGCCCCCATCGCAGTCTTTGTCTTATCGAGAACCCACAGAAGAGAACCTCTTTTCTGCTTTTCACGTAAAGTTTCGCAAAGCTCCAGATTTCTTCTGGTCGAGCTGTCGATCACCATGTATTTTCCGGCAAAATAAGTATTTAACGAAGTCAGGTTTGCGATCGCTGTTTTCTGTGTTTCCATCAGATACTGAAGCAGTGCACCGGCTGCGATGATCCCGCAGTTCAGCTCACCAAGTCCGAGTCCTGCCAGGCTGGAGACATGAAAGTGGTCCAGCAGTGTCTTCTTACAGCGTTCATCACCAAAATACCAGTTTTCCAGGGCATTGACGGCAATTCCAAGACGGTTTCAGATCTTCTACATCCACACCGCTGACAAAAAAGGAATCGTTGCAGATGATCTCAGTCGGTGCAAACTTTGTGATCTCATCTAACAGTTTTCTGCATCCATCCACTTCCGTCACCAGATAATCACCGGTGGAAATATCGGCAATGGAGACGCCAAAACGATCCGCCATGCATACGATCGCCATCAGATAATTGTGCTTTGTCTCATCCATGGCGTTGGTATCCAGATTCGTTCCCGGCGTGACAATGCGGATAACTTCCCGCTTAACCAGTCCCTTCGCCTGCTTTGGATCTTCTACCTGTTCACAGATTGCAACCTTATATCCTTTTGCCACCAGACGATTCAGATATGTATCTGCAGCATGATAAGGAATGCCGCACATCGGAGCACGCTCTTCAAGTCCGCAGTCTTTTCCTGTCAGTGTGATCTCCAGTGCTTTGGATGCCGTCAGGGCATCGTCAAAAAACATTTCATAGAAATCACCCAGGCGATAAAAAAGAATACAGTCCTTGTACTGTTCCTTTGTCTCCAGATATTTTGCCATCATCGGCGTTACGGAATTTTTTTTATTATTTTTTGCTGTTGTACTCAACGGTCAGACCTCTTTCATCTCATTTCTATTGTTTGTGCCTGTTCTGCACAAAACATGCTTGTACCTCTGTTCTTACTCTGCTTTTACCGCCCAACGCATTTTCGTTGACCTGGCTCTGCCATTCTGTGCACACTCCTGCATGGACGGACGTATCACATCTTTGGCATAGTCCGAATAAATACCTGCTTTGTATCCGGCCTTCAGTGCTTTTTTGACCAGTTTGTCCTCCCCGGAATGGAACGTCAGGATTGCCACACGTCCTCCCGGCTTTAAGGCATCCGGCAGTTTTTCCATAAATTCATACAGAACTTCAAATTCCTGGTTGACATCAATGCGAAGTGCCTGGAACACACGCTGGCAGGTCTTTCGGATCGTATCTTTTTTCTCTTTTTCCGGAAGAAAATCCAGCGTATTTTCGATAACAGTCCGCAGTTTTGTTGTGCTATCGATGCGATTCCCTTTGCGGATCTCATCTGTGATCGCTTTTGCGATCTCTTCGCAGTACGGTTCATCTGAATTTTCATATAACATCCCGGCAAGTTCCTCTCTGCTGATCTGATCCAGTCTTTCTGCCGCACTGATTCCTTTTTGCTGATTCAGTCTAAGATCCAAAGGTCCGTCCGCACGGAAAGAAAATCCCCGTTTCGGATTGTCGATCTGCATGGAAGATACACCAAGATCCGCCAAAATAAAATCAAATCCTCCCGCTTCTTTTGCAATCTCATCGATCGTACAGAAATTCTGAAGCTTTATGGTCAGAATCCTTTCCCCAAATCCCTGTTCTTCCAGACGCTTTTTTGTCTTTGCCGACTCTTCCGGATCCACATCCGTAGCATACATATGGCCTTCTCCATGAAGACATTTCATCATTGCCTTTGTATGGCCGCCGTATCCAAGCGTGGCATCAAATCCGGTTTCTCCCGGCTGGATTTTCAGAAAATCCAGGATTTCCTTCACCATAATGGAAATGTGCATACCTGCCGGTGTATTCCCTTTTCGGATCACATGTTCAACCGTATCCTGATATTTTTCCGGATTCAGCTCTTTGTACTTTTCTTCAAATTTTTTCGGATATTTTCCTTTATATCTTACACGCCGTTTGTGCGGCTTTGGTGTCTCCTGCTGCATAAACCTCTCCTTATGTTCATGAATACAGACGTACCCCGCCTTTTCTGACTGAAAAAGCAAAATACGCCTGTTTTCTTCGATTTGTTTCTTTTGGCTTTATTTTGAAATCATCGTTCCCATATAATAAAATCCGCGGCACTCATCCAGATGCACATCGACGATTTTTCCGATCAAGTCTTCTGTACCCTTAAAATGTACCAGCAGGTTGTTGGTCAGTCTTCCGGTGACAAGGGACGGATCATGGTCATTGACATCTTCCACCAGAACATCCATCGTCTGTCCTTCAAATCTTGCACAGCGTTCTCTCGAAATTTCCTGTACTTCTGCAAGCAGACGGTCAAAACGATCTTTCACTACATCATCCGGGATCTGATTTTCCATAACAGCTGCCGGGGTTCCGGTACGCTTGGAATAGATAAAGGTAAACGCACTGTCATACTGCACTTCTTTTACCACTTCCATCGTCTCCAGAAAATCTTCTTCTGTTTCACCCGGGAAGCCGACAATAATATCCGTTGTCAGAGAAATATCAGGAAGTGCCGCCCGAAGTTTTCGAACCAGTTCCAGATAACGTTCTTTTGTATAATGGCGGTTCATTTTCTTTAAAATAGCACTGCTGCCGGACTGCAGCGGCAGATGAAAATGCGGACAGATTTTCTTTGATTCTTTCATAACCTCAATCAGTTCATCCGACAGATCCTTTGGATGAGAGGTCATAAAACGGATCCGCTTCAGGCCTTCTACCTTTTCTGCTTCTCTTAAAAGAGCTGCAAAAGTCATCGGCTGCTCCAGATTTTTGCCGTAAGAATTGACATTCTGTCCAAGAAGCATCACTTCCACAACGCCATCTGCAACCAGTTTTTCAATCTCACGAATGATATCCTTCGGCTCACGGCTTCTCTCACGTCCTCTGACATATGGAACGATACAGTAACTGCAGAAATTGTTGCAGCCAAACATAATATTGACACCGGATTTGAACGGATATTTTCGCTCCACCGGAAGCTCCTCTACAATCTGCGTGGTATCTTTCCAGATATCGATCACCATACGTTCAGAGATCAGTCTAGTGTAGATCAGCTCTGCAAACTTAAAAATATTGTGTGTTCCAAAAATCAGATCCACGAAACGGTAGCTCTTTTTCAGTTTTTCTACAACTTCCGGCTCCTGCATCATACAGCCGCACAGACCGATCAGCATATGCGGATTTTTCTTTTTCATGCTGTTTAAAGCTCCGAGTCGTCCGTAAACTCGCTGATTTGCATTCTCACGGACCGTACAGGTATTGTAGATCACAAAATCTGCATGTTCATCTTCTATCATTACATAACCGATCTTCTCCAGAATACCGATCAGCTTTTCACTGTCCCTCGCATTCATCTGACAGCCAAAGGTCACCGTGCACGCAGTCAGCGGACGTCCCAGTTCTTCTGCTTTCTGTTTCAGGATGGCACGGGCTTTTTTCATAAAATAATACTGTCTCTGCGGTTCTTCCTGTAGCTCCGGACCATTCTCGTCAATGTTCTCTAATATCTTTTCGAATTCTTCGTTGTTTGTCACTAATTTTCTTCCCTTCTATAATTGCAATAACTTTTTCTAATATAACATACGATATTGCAAAAAGCAACGGAAAGGTCTGCTATACTCTTCTTGATTTGCCGTGCTCCAGTCTGCCAGCTTTGAAAAAGTACATCGGCAGAAAAATGATTGCTGCTGCCAGAACCAATCTTCCAATATCAAGATCCATATTACAAATCATATACCTGATCATCTCATCTACTCCAATGCAAACATTTTAATTTCTTAAAAATATCTCCCGTCAATTCAACTGCTTTTCCATAGTTTCAGGTAATAAACGAACATCTGTTAAACAGATGCCCGTTTGTTATATCATGCTTTACTTTTATCTGATTACTGCTCAGTATATTTTCTGTCTTTCCAGATAAGATACCATGCGATTTTTGCCAATCCAATGGCAATGAAAAATATACCTAATTTTCTTAACATATCTTTCTATTCCTCCGCTCTTGCTTCCAGGTATTGGCATTATCTATTCCCGTTATCTTTTAACGCACCTGACCGTTTCCATAGATAATGTACTTCGTGGTCGTCAGTGCCGTAAGCCCCATCGGTCCTCTTGCATGGAGTTTCTGTGTACTGATCCCGATCTCAGCCCCAAAGCCAAATTCAAAGCCATCGGTAAATCTTGTGGAGGCATTGACATAGATAGCTGCTGCATCCACTTCTTCAAGAAATTTCTGAGCATTTGCATAATCTCTTGTGATGATCGCCTCGGAATGTCCGGTGTTATAGCGGTTGATATGTGCGATTGCTTCGTCGATGGAAGAAACGGTCTTAACGGAGAGGATATAATCGAGATATTCTTTTCCCCAGTCACTCTCCACAGCCGGAACGATGCCGGAAACGCTTTCCTGTACCTGTTCATCGCCACGGATCTCAACTGATTTTTCATCCAGTTTTGCCTTTAACAGCGGCATCAGTGCTTTTTCCACTTTTTCATGTACCACCAGTGATTCACAGGCATTGCAGACCCCGATCCGCTGTGTCTTTGCATTGAAGATGATATTGACGGCCATGTCAAGATCTGCACTTTCATCGACATAAATATGGCAGTTCCCTGTTCCGGTCTCGATCACCGGAACGGTACTGTTCTCCACAACGGCACGGATCAGTCCCGCACCGCCTCTTGGGATCAGAACATCCAAAAAATCTTTCCGCTTCATCAATGCCGTTGTGACGGCACGGTCGGTATCCTCGATCAGCTGGATCGCATCCTCATCCACTTTGCACGCTCTTAAAGCTTCACGGATCACTTTTACAATGGCAATGTTGGAATGCATCGCATCGCTTCCGCCTTTCAACACGACCACATTTCCTGTTTTAAAACAGAGTCCGAAGGCATCTGCCGTCACATTCGGTCTGGATTCGTAAATAATGCCAACCACGCCAAGCGGAACCCGTTTCTGACCGATCAGCAGTCCGTTCGGGCGTTTTTTCATAGAAAGCACTTCCCCGATCGGGTCTTCCAGCCCTGCGATCTGTACCAGTCCTTCTGCCATCTGGGCAATGCGGTCTTTGGTCAGCAGCAGACGATCCAGAAGTCCCTGATGCATCCCGGCTTCTTTTCCGGCCTGCATATCTTTTTCATTTTCTGCGATCAGATAATCTGCTTTCTCATTCAATGCATTTGCAACTGCTTCCAGTGCCTGATTCTTTTTTGTTGTCCCAAGCAACTGCATATGCGGCTTCGCAGCCATCGCATACATTCCAATCTCGTCCAGTGTTCGCTTCATTGACAAATCCTCCTTTTTATTTTTCATAAATCATCGTTGGTGTGATCAGCATCTGCGGGCAGATATCATACACATCTGACGGAACCGTTTCTACGATCTGAAAATCCAGTGCCATGGCAACGGTAGCATGCTGTGTATGTCTGCTTAAATAGCGGTCATAAAATCCCTTTCCATATCCGCAGCGATGGCGATCTTTATCAAACGCCACACCCGGCACCAGAAGCAGTGCCGTCTCATCTGCCGCTTCTTCCAGATTTCTCGTCTCGTCCGGTTCCGGTATATTAAAATATCCCGGAGCCACATCATCATAAGAATGAATGTAAAAATATCGCATATCCTCACCGAAAACTTTTGGTGCTGCCACTTTTTTTCCAAGTCTCCATGCTTCTTCAATGATCGCTCTGGTTGATGCTTCTTTGTTGTAATCCATATACACATAAATACAGGAAGCATCCTGAAACTGCGGCAGTGCAAAAATCTTCCCGGCAATCAGAGAACTCTGCTGCTGCACAAATGCTTCACTTGTTTTTGCCCGCTGTGCAAAAACCTGTTTTCTAATGTCCTTTTTTTCCATATTTTTCACCAAGATTTGTAATGCTTCCATCCAGTTCCTGAATATTGATATTGTTCAGCTGTCCGCGAAGGTTTGCCCGGACTGCTTCAATATATTCTCTTCTCAGCACATCGCGTTCTTTTGTCTCGGCACTTGTCAGTCCTTCTGCTTTTGCTTTTCTGGCAAGTTCATTGATTCTTGCTAATTTTTCATCCGTTATCATACTATATTTCTCCTTATTTTATAATGTGGGTGTCAAAAGTCCCCAACTATGATGCCAGAGTCAACTTGCACATTCCCGGCATTATAACATTTTTTCCAGATAATCCATCAGATAAAACTCATCTTTTTTGTGAGAAAGAAAAAGGGTACCGCAGTCCTGTCCTTCGATCACACGATGGATATTTCGGAAATCTTCTCCATTTGCAATGACCATATCCGTGCCTGCTGCGGAAGCGAGCTTTGCCGCTGTCAATTTCGATGCCATACCGCCGGTGCCAACATCGCTTGTAGATGTGCTCTTTCCCATTTTCAGCAAATGGTCATCCAGTTTTTCTAGCTACATGGATTAATTCCGCATTTGGATTGCTGTTCGGATCATCCGTAAACAGACCGTCAATATCCGACAGCAGGAGCAGCAGATCTGCATCGATCAATGCCGCTACGATCGCAGAAAGCGTATCATTATCACCAAACTGCATCTCATACGTGGAAACCGTATCGTTTTCATTTACAATCGGAATCGCCCCTAATTTTAACAGTTCCCGAAAGGTATTCAGTGCATTAAAACGACTCAGATTGTCCATAACGGTACGTTTGGTCATCAGGATCTGTGCTGCCAGCTGATTGTATTCCGAAAAAAGCTTCTGATAGATCATCATCAGTCTGGCCTGTCCGATTGCAGCACATGCCTGTTTTTCTTTTGTCTCACTTGGTCGGTGTCCGAGACCTGCAGCTCTTCTTCCGACCGCAATCGCCCCCGATGATACCACAATCACATCTTTGCCCATATTATGGAGATCACTGATCTCACGCACCAGAACTTCCAGTTTCGTAAGGTTCAACGCCCCTGTCTTCGGGTGAGTCAGGGACGAAGAACCAATCTTTATCACAATTCGCTTTTTATCTTTTAATATTTCTCTGATACTGCTGTTCATGTTTTCCTCCTGAAGTATCATCCATCTACTGCTCGTCTGCAGATCATTTTCCATGCTATCTTACACCATTTTGTCAGGTACGTCCAGAGGTCAATTGCCCGGATAAAACAGGAAAAAGCGGAAATACTAAAAAAAAGGAGATGAAAAAGATCATGAAACATCGGCCTATTTATTTTGCGGCAGCATTTCTCTTACTTCTTCTGATTTGCACCGCCTACAATTTAAGCTATCACTATATCACCGGAAATCCGCCTTCCGCCGAAGAATCTGCTGATCATGAAAGTGAAACCATACGCTCTGCTCCGGCAAATGCCGGGAATCCGCATCCGGTATATCAATATTATCTTACAGAAGAACAGGGCTGCGTCTCAATTTATCTGGATGATAAAGAAACGTTGTACGAAAACACCAGCATCCGCTTAAGCAGCCTGCCGGACGCTCTGAAAACAGAAATCAAAAACGGAAAATATATCCGGACCGAAAAAGAACTTTATGATTTTCTAGAAAATTACAGCAGTTAGAAAACAGGTCGTGAACATCAAAGCTCACGGCCTGTTTTTACACATGACTGCTATTACAGTATATTCAGCCGAATCAGAAGATCTGCCAGCAGATCACCTTTTGGAAGTCTGCGGATCTCACGCTCCAGGATACCGCCAAGTTTTACAAGACAGATACCATAGACAACAGCTCCCACACATACCGCCAGGATCGTTGAGATCGTATTTCCGGCAAACAGATTGAACACTCTGTGTACCAGATATGCGGCAATGCCCATCACACCGGCCGCGATCACCGGAACCAGGAAGGTCTTTTTAATCTCCTGGCGATAGTGCAGTTTTTTGCGGATGGAACGTGCATTGAGCAGACAGATGATCAGTCCGAAAATAATGTTTGCATAGACTACTCCATAAATGTTCCATTTAAACTTTACAACAAACAGAACTAAAAATCCAAGATGGATCGCCACGGCTGTCGCTGCATGCACAAGCGGTGCCTGCATCTCACCAAGTCCCTGTAAAATACCGGTGGTAAGCGTAGACAGTGCCAGAAGGACGGTCAGAAGTGCTCCGCTTTGCATAATGCCTGCCGCAAGGGCCAGACTGTCGTTGTTTCCGTAGAGCATCATCATGATTGGTCTTGCCAGTGCCGCCATACCGACTGCACACGGGATTGTAAATACCATGGTATAGCGGATCGTATCGCGGGTCCGAAGTCCGGCTTCCCGTAAATCATTGTTCGCCATCGCCTCTGTCAGAGCCGGTACAACCGAAGGTGCCAGACAGGATGCGATCGACAGCGGGACGTTCATCAACACGCGGAATTTACCGCTGTAGATGCCCCAGACGGTTGCATACTGTTTCTGGGTAAATCCCATGCCTGCCAGAATGTGGTTGAACACGCCCTGGTCGATGATCGTGCTGATATTATATACCAGCGTACTGAGCACGATTGGAAGAATAGTGTAAGTAATCGCACGGTAAATGGCACGGTCAGATTCTCTTCTTCTTGTTTTGTCCTTTTTCATGCGGCGTTTGAAACCGTTACGATAGCCAAGATAGATCACTATCATAAACAGCAGTGCCACACCGACGCTGGCGACCGTTCCAAATGTACCTCCTGCTGCTGCAAGTGCAGTTCCAAGCTCTGCATCGCCTTTTTTCTCACCAAGCTTCAGGCCATACTGCAGCATCACATAAGCACCGGCTACCGAGACGATGGCATTGATGATCTGCTCAATGATCTGCGACACCGCTGTCGGGACCATCGTACCGTGTCCCTGGAAGAATCCACGCAGTACACCGGTCAGTGCAAAAAGAAAGATCGCCGGTGCAAGGACACGAAGTGCATAGCTTGCAAGCTCCACCCCCATCACATACTTGGTGATCACACCGCCAAGCAGGAAAGTCAGAATGGAAAGAATACCGCCTGTCACGGCCGCAAAACGCAGGGAACAGATCAGAACCCTGTAGGAATTTTTCACTTCTCCTGCATACTCCCGCTCTGCTACCAGCCTGGATACAGCAAGCGGAAGGCTGAAAGAAGAAATCATCAGGATAATAGTATAAATCTCATTTGCGGTAGAATAATAACCGTTTCCGTCATCCCCCAAAATGTGAGTGAGTGGAATACGGTAGATCATACCGATTGCTTTTGCGACAAAGGAGGCGATTACAAGAATCGTCCCCTGTGCCAGAAAATTTGTTTTGCTTGAACTCTTTTTACTCATATTTTATCATACCTCTTTGTTCCCGCGGGCAGCGAACCAGGCAGACGCACCTGCGACGGGGTATATTTTCTGTATTTTTTTATTCGATCACGATCTGGTCTTCTTTTGTATCATAAACAACACATACCCAGGTCTTTCCCTGATTGATGGTGATCTCATTTCCATCTTCATCAAAATAACGTGCCGGACTCTCAATATCATCCTTGGTCCAGGTACATTTTTCGTAAGTTCCCTTTGTGAAGACATACGCGGTACCGCCTTTTTCTGCCTCAATGGCAAGGTATCCGTGATCATCCAGCGGATAACATTCGCAAAGCTGGAAAATGACATTATCGTATTTCAGCTGATCTCCGGTCAGCTGATCGATCTGTGCGTCGCCATACTGATAACGATAGTATACACCTTCATCTGCATTATAGTCAAACCACGGTTCATTTACTTCATATCCCGGTTCAATATGGGTTGCCGGATCTGTAAAGGTGACGGTCTGATCATCGCCCGCAAACTGATAATGACCATCGTAATCCTTATCATACTCTCGGCTGTAACACAGTTTTTTTGTCGCTTCGATCAGACGGTCGGCACTGGTATAACAGTTGTGCGGAGACGGTCTGTCATCCGTGCGGTAAAACGTCTCTTCTCCGGCATATCCATAAAGCTGTCCAAATCCCTCTTGAGAAGAAAGTCCGCTGATGTTGTCAATGTTGCTGTTCAGAATCTCACACGCATAAACAGCCTGTCCGTAATGTACATACAATGCATCAAATTCTTTTGCAAAATGCACATAATACTCACGGCAGCTTCGAACAGAACCAATCTTCTCCATCCCGTCGTAGTCTTCAAAAATACCCATTAGTCTTGTGATCGCACCTTCTACCGGAGCTTCGTATACCACATCGGCACGTTCGATACCGGCCTGCGGAATGGCACCGTAAATGTTATTGAGCATGATCGCATACGGTCTTTTCCGACCGATCTTTTTATCAACGATCTTTCCGGTCAGGTAGCTGCGTACTTTTCCTTTCGGCAGTGCTTCTCCCTGATCAAATGTTCCTGCTTCGGTTGCAACCGTTTCGGTTTCCGTTTCCGTCTGCGTTTCCGTCTGCGTCTGTGTCTGTGTCTCGGTTTCCGGTGCTTTCTGTGCACAGCCTCCAAGTACGGCACTTGCCATCAGTACAGCCGCCAGAACTGCTAATTTCTTTTTCATTCTTTCTTCCCCCTATCTTGTAATTCCCATGGATTCCAGGACATCTGCCTGTTTCTTTTCCATACGTTTTGCTTCCTGCTCTTCCATATGATCGTATCCGACCAGATGCAGAAGACTGTGTACGATCAAAAAAGCATACTCCCTAAGCGGAGAATGGCCGTAGCTTTCTGCCTGCTGCAACACCTTATCACCGGATATCACGATATCGCCAAGCAATAGTTCTCCCGTTTCCGGATGAAAACAGTCTGCCCCTTCCTCCTCCAGAAATGCAAAATCACCTTCTGTGACATAGTCTGCCATCGGAAAAGACAGCACATCAGTGGCACGGTCAATATCACGCTGTTCTTTGTTGATCTGGTGGATGGTCTCATCATCGGTCAGCAGAAGGCTTACTTCTGCCTCATAAGGACAGCCAAGATAATCCATCGTAAATGTAAATACCTTTTCCGCCACTTCCCTGGCATCAAACGGCAGCTCTTTTTCGTACTCGCTCTCAAAATTCAGTGTCATGATTTTCTCCTTGTTGTACCCGTCGAAGTCTTCGTTTTGCTCTTCACCGTTCTGTCTGTCTTTTTCTGTACAGCTTTCTTTTCGTATTCCTCATAGGCCTGCACAATCTTCTGCACCAGCGGATGGCGTACAACGTCTTTGCTGGTCAGTTCACAGAACGAAATCCCATCTACTTTTTTCAGGACTTTCATGGCTACATCCAGTCCGGAAGCGGCACTGGATGGAAGGTCTTTCTGCGTTTTGTCACCAGTGATGATGACTTTTGAGCCAAAACCGATTCTTGTTAAGAACATTTTCATCTGTGCCGGCGTCGTATTCTGTGCCTCATCCAGAATAATAAAAGCATTGTCCAGAGTCCTTCCCCGCATATAGGCAAGCGGTGCTACTTCAATCAATCCTTTTTCCATGTTTTTGGCAAAACTTTCCGGTCCCATGATCTGATACAGTGCATCATAGAGCGGACGCAGATACGGATCGATCTTGCTCTGCAGATCCCCCGGCAGAAATCCAAGCTTTTCTCCTGCCTCGATCGCAGGCCTGGTCAGAATGATCCTGCCGACCTCATCGTTTTTAAATGCCTGGATCGCCATCGCCATGGCCAGATAAGTCTTTCCGGTTCCGGCAGGACCGATCCCGAAAACAATCATCTTTTTGCGGATTGCATCAACATACTTCTTCTGTCCAAGCGTCTTTGGTTTAATCGGCTTTCCGTTGATCGTATGGCAGATCGTATCCTGGTCGATCGCAGAAAGTGCTTCTTCTTTATCCTCATAAGAAAGTGCGATCGCATAGTCAACATTCTGTTCCTGAATAATATTTCCATGCTTTGACAGTTCGATCAGCTGTTCAAAAATCTTCCTGGCTTTGTTCACTGCCGTCTCCCCGCCGATGATCTTTAAAACGCCATCACGGTTCACAACGGTGATATTCAGTGCCCGCTCCATCTTTTTTATATGCTGGTCAAATTGTCCGAAAACATTTGTTTCATGCTCCGCCGGAACAGAAATACTTGCTTCTACAATACTCATTCCGTTGTTATCCTTTCTACACTTTTTCCGGCCTTCTCTATCAAAATAACAGACCCTTTTGCGATGCAATAGTTTGTATCAAACTCTATTTTAACATTATTTTCAAATATTTGAACCCCTTTTTCCTGAATTTTATTCAGAAAATCATACAGATCTTTTTCAGCCATGGCAGATGCTTCTTCTTCTGTCAATGTCACCGTTTCGTATGTATACTCGAAAAACTGCTGCTTTTCAAAAGAAACCGGAAGATAAAAATTCTGAAAAATGCATAGTGGATGCATCTCTGTCACCGTATCAAACGTCTGCATTTTTTTGCCGGCACCCGGCAGATACATCTGCCATTTTCCGACTCGAAGTCCGATCTTTTGTTTCTCTTTTCCGCTGTAATGCTTCTCTTTTCTCTTTAATCGTATCTTTTCCCGATATTCATAAGAAGTTTTAAGAAAAATATCTGCATCCGAAGCACAGTACTGATAACCGGATACTTCCCCGGAATCATCCAGGATCTCCAGCTCTCCTTTCACAAGCAAGTCACCCTTTTTCACCGTGTCACCGACTGACACCATTGGTACTCCTTTTCTTGTGATCATGGATGTTATGACACCGTTTTTATCTGCGATCAGATCCGTGGGCAGATTTACAGGATTTGTTCCTTCTGTTTCTTTTTTTTCATTATTTTCCACATTTGCCTCAGGATCTGTGCTCTCTTTTACCTGGATCAGCAGTCTGGTTCCTTCCTGTTTTACGGAAACCCAGGTAAAAGCATCAAACTGTTTTCGCAGCATCGCCGCCAGTTCTTTGCAGTCGATCACGGAAATACGAGTGCCGTTTTCAATATGCACGGTTTCCAGATAGCGACAGATCTGTCCTCTTGTAATCTGCTGATTTCCCTCAATATCGATCCGCCACAAAAAGCAGGACATGAAATACAGAAGCAGGATACCGCACAGCAGTCCGGCAAACAGCATCTTTTTCTTCCGGCAGCGATATAAAAAAAACGGCAGTCCCTGCCGCCGTATGATCCTTACTCTGGTTCTGCTCTTTTTCACAAGCGGACGCAGCATGCGAAATCCCTGAACCGAAATATCCATCTCATAGGCATTTCCATGATACTCCAGATTCCACAGTGCAATTCCATGATTTGCACAGAGATTTAAAAAACGGTCATAACTTTCACCTGTTACGCTTATCCTCAGCATCCCTTTTCGGTATAAAAGAAGCTTCAAAACCAAGCTTTTGCCTCCTTATAAATAGCGGATCTGGTCGATCTGTCCGGTAATTTTCATCTCTTCTGAGGTATAAAACGGAATCTGAAGGTATCTGCCTTCGATCAAAATCCTTCCCTGCTTCCCGAGGATCAAAATACCGCAGTCTGTATATTCTAAAATCCCCCTGAAATTCTCTATGTATACCTCTTCTCTTCCGGTTATCTGAAGAAGAACGGCTCCTCTGGAGAGATCCTCCGGTATCTGGGCAGATTCTAAAATACGCTGCCGGATCGCTTTCTTTTTCGAACTCATACCGCTGTCATCACCTTTTATTATGCAGTTTATGTGATGCGTTTCCAAAAAATACCTGCCCTTTGCTTTCTTAGTTTCTCCTGCTGATCTGTTTTACGATCCTTTTTGGAAATCAGCAGCTCTTTTGATCATGATGAAAAAAAATAATACCGTACCAAGTAACGGTATGACGGTCATAAAAATATTCGATGCCGCATTTTTCTGCCGCATCCGTCACTAAAATCCCCTGACTCTCAATACATGGGATCATATGTTCCGGATGGCGGCAACTTTCAGTCAGGGTATGCACACTGGCTGCAGATTGCACAGGATTCGGAAGAAAGAGCAAAGTATGCTTCGGATAACTGCTCCAGTTCCTGACAGATCGCGTGGACAACCTCTTCATGCTCCGGCCTAGTTGCAAGCGTCTCTTCCATATTGTCAATATCTTCCACTTCCGAGAGCGTCGTAAACACCAGTGCATACTGATAAGAAATGCAGTGTTTTTTACAGTCCGCAACCTCTCCCACAGCTGGCGGGCAGGACCAGGACTTTCCATACCTTGGACACTCCTTTTCGCAGATATACCGCACTTTATCCGAAAACAGAATATCCTCACTTTTCAGAAATCCATACTGACAAATTGGATAATCTGCAAGAAATGCTTCGATCTTTTCAAACAGATCCGCTTCACTTATCTTCATTTTTTTCACTTCTTTCTTGTTCTGCCGCATTTTCTGAACCTGTCGTTTTACAGACGACCGCCGACTCCAGACGATGTTCTTTAATGGAAAGAATCTTGATATGCAGTCCGCATGCATCGACCTCAAACTGTGTTCCATCGGATGGGATTGTTCCGTATATGCCAAAGACAAAACCGCCAAAGGTATCATAATCCTCCACCGGAAGTTCCACTTCCAGTGCCTCCGCAGCATCTTCCAGATCTACACCGCCGTCAATTTTCCAGGTATCCTTTGAAATCCGGGAGATTTTCGGTTCTTCGGCAAGCTCTGCCAAATCATCTTCCAGATCCCCGACCAGCTGCTCTAACAGATCGTTCATCGTGACAATACCGACCATGCCGCCGTACTCATCCAGAACCACCGCAAAATGGTTATGTGAGACTTTCATCCGCCGGAACAGAACATCTGCTTTTACCGATTTCGGGATAAACTGAGCCGGTTTCACGGCATGCTTCATAATGAAATCCTTTGTCCGCCCGCGGAACCGGAAGAAATCCTTGATATTCAATACGCCGACCACATGATCAACCGTCTCTTCGCAGACCGGATAAACGGTGTGGCGGCTGTCGTGAATGGTCTCCTCCCACTGTTGCAGCGTCTCATCCGTCCACAGAAGCGTGATGTCTGTCCGATGCGTGGCAAAACCTCATCCACTGCATGTCAAATTCAAACAGATTTTGGATGATCTCATTTTCCTCCAGATCGATCACACCTTTTTTGCTTCCGGCATCTGCCATTTTCCGTATCTCTTCCTCGCTGACTTCCACCGCCTCCGCATTTGGATCGATCCCGAAAAGACGTAACAGAAGATTTGTAGTCGCATTTAAAAGAGCCGTAAACGGCGAAAAAACGATCCAGAACACTTCCAGAAGCCCGCTCATCCGAAATGCTAGCTTCTGCCCCCGCTTTGCCGCAAGACGCTTTGGCAGCAGGATACCAAAGACCAGCACCACATAGGAAAGCAAAAACGTGATCAGCACCAGAAAGATATTATGCCAGACTTTTGCCGAAACCAGGTGTGTAAACTGCTCCATCACAAGACCGGTCATCCACAGTGCAAGCAGATCTGCCGTAAAGGCACTGATCAGAAATCCGCACAGTGTGATCACCGCCTGGATCATGGTCAGAAATTTCGCCGGCTGTCCAAAAGTCTTTCTGCTTTTTTGTTTTTTTCTTCCGCCATTTTCTCCAGTTCCGATGCATCCAGTGAGATCACTGCGATCTCCGCACAAGAACAGAACGCATCAATGGCGATCAGAACCAGGATCAAAATTATTTTTCCTATCAAAGGACTGTCTGCAATCATAAATGCTCCCTCACTCTGTCTTTTTTGAGAATCCCGCCCCCGCGATCAGCTCCTGTTCATCAAACAGCTGTGCCACCGTTTCCTCGTACGTCGAGACACTCTTCGTCTTTTTGATCTTCTTTGCATATTTCGAAGAAGCGGTAAACATATCTGCCGCATAGTACCAGAATTCTTTCATTTTAAACATGGCATTTTTATCATCCTGAAATGCTTCCCGATATGCTTCAAAAATGCAGTCATGGAATACACGAAACCTCATCTTGTCCATGGCATTTTTGCCTTTTATTTCACCGATCAGTTCCGGATTGGCAAGCACTCCGCGTCCAAACATTACTGCCGGAACTTTTGGATACTGCTCCCTGAATCTTTCAAAATCCGCTTTTCGGAACAGATCTCCATTGTAACAGAGACTGTTTTTGCTGTTTTGGCAGGCATATGCAAACGTTTCCATATCCGGCGTTCCATTATAATACATGCACTGTACACGTGGATGTATGATCAGTTCTTCAAATGGGAACTGATTGTATACCGAAAGCAGATCCTGAAATTCCTCTGCATGTTCCAGACCGATCCTCGTTTTCACTGAAATTTTGATCTTTATTTCCCGAAAAACTTCATCAAAAAAAAATTGCAGTGTCTCAGGATCTGAAAGAAACCCGGCTCCTCTGCCTTTGGTGACAACCGTTCTGGACGGACAACCCAGATTTAAATTGACTTCCTGATAACCATATTCTTCCAGAGCCTTTGTCATGGCAATAAAATCTGCTGCTTTGTTTGTCATGATCTGTGGGACAAGATGGATGTTCTGATTATGCTCGGGAAGGATATCGGCCTTTTCTTTTGCACTGAACTGTTTTCCGCTGTTTGGTTTCGGAACCAGAAACGGGGAAAAATATTTATCGGCCGGTGTAAAAAGCCTGGTATGTGCATTGCGGAAAATATATCCCGTGATCCCCTCAAGCGGTGCAAGATAATATCTCATAATACTGCTTCCGTCTCCTCTAATCTTTCGTAAAACTGTTCATAGAAATCCCTTGTCCTGTCATAGTTTCGCACATAAAACGTATTCAAAATTCCCATGGATACCGCTTTTCTGCTTTCATCCGACGAATCGTTTTCCAGAATCTCCTCCTGCTTTTTCAGATAAGCATGCCAGTCAGAAATAAATTTATCATGGCGTGCAGGATCTGGAATATCGATCCATTTTTTCACTTTCACCTTGAGCCGGTCTTTCTTTTCACACTCGTAGACTTGCAGAAAATAGCGAAATCCTTTTTCCTCATAGATTCTGCCAAGCGGAAAGAGACGACAGATATCCGGTCTTGCCCCATGGATCGTGCATCGCCCGGAATCATTCAAAAAAGCACAGGCTTCCTTTTCACCACGCATGGCCAGGTTCGGCAGGATCACACCGTCCGCCAGATTCAGTTCCACACCTTTTGTCATCAGTTCCGCGCGAAGCGTTCCAGCCCTTTCGCCGGTAAATATCAAGGTCAGCACGATCGAAGTGCTCCATCCCATGACAGCAGGCAGAACATCCCTCACATCCCCTG
>SCPN01001629.1_pt1 | contig 37901 bp, 35 predicted proteins | sample 6106831 | NCBI WGS metagenome assembly SCPN01 (sample SAMN10720447, study PRJNA508395) | human gut metagenome | isolation source: Participant 1, 0 month | reverse complement strand
GTGGGATCTTGATGCGAAAGAGATCCTCGGCGATGAAGCTGATCAGTACGTGAAAGTGCCGGACACATTGGATGTATGGTTTGACTCCGGATCTACCCACTCTTCTGTTGTTGACGTGCGTCCGGAATTTGCCGGTCACGCAGCGGACATGTATCTGGAAGGTTCTGACCAGCACCGTGGTTGGTTCATGTCTTCCCTAATGATCTCCACCGCGATGAAAGGCAAAGCGCCGTATCGTCAGGTACTGACCCACGGCTTTACCGTGGATGGTCAGGGTCGCAAGATGTCTAAATCCATCGGCAATACCGTTTCGCCGCAGGATGTGATGAACAAACTGGGCGCGGATATTCTGCGTCTGTGGGTGGCATCAACCGACTACACCGGTGAAATGGCCGTTCTGACGGATCCTGAAAACGCTGCCTAGCGTTAATCGCGCGCTTCCTGCTGGCAAACCTGAACGGTTTTGATCCAGCAAAAGATATGGTGAAACCGGAAGAGATGGTGGTACTGGATCGCTGGGCCGTAGGTTGTGCGAAAGCGGCACAGGAAGACATCCTCAAGGCGTACGAAGCATACGATTTCCACGAAGTGGTACAGCGTCTGATGCGCTTCTGCTCCGTTGAGATGGGTTCCTTCTACCTCGACATCATCAAAGACCGTCAGTACACCGCCAAAGCGGACAGTGTGGCGCGTCGTAGCTGCCAGACTGCGCTGTATCACATCGCAGAAGCGCTGGTGCGCTGGATGGCACCAATCCTCTCCTTCACCGCTGATGAAGTGTGGGGCTACCTGCCGGGCGAACGTGAAAAATACGTCTTCACCGGTGAGTGGTACGAAGGCCTGTTTGGCCTGGCAGACAGTGAAGCGATGAACGATGCGTTCTGGGACGAGCTGTTGAAAGTGCGTGGCGAAGTGAACAAAGTCATTGAGCAAGCGCGTGCCGACAAGAAAGTGGGTGGCTCGCTGGAAGCGGCAGTAACCTTGTATGCAGAACCGGAACTGTCGGCGAAACTGACCGCGCTGGGCGATGAATTACGATTTGTCCTGTTGACCTCCGGCGCTACCGTTGCAGACTATAACGACGCACCTGCTGATGCTCAGCAGAGCGAAGTACTCAAAGGGCTGAAAGTCGCGTTGAGTAAAGCCGAAGGTGAGAAGTGCCCACGCTGCTGGCACTACACCCAGGATGTCGGCAAGGTGGCGGAACACGCAGAAATCTGCGGCCGCTGTGTCAGCAACGTCGCCGGTGACGGTGAAAAACGTAAGTTTGCCTGATGAGTCAATCGATCTGTTCAACAGGGCTACGCTGGCTGTGGCTGGTGGTAGTCGTGCTGATTATCGATCTGGGCAGCAAATACCTGATCCTCCAGAACTTTGCTCTGGGGGATACGGTCCCGCTGTTCCCGTCGCTTAATCTGCATTATGCGCGTAACTATGGCGCGGCGTTTAGTTTCCTTGCCGATAGCGGCGGCTGGCAGCGTTGGTTCTTTGCCGGTATTGCGATTGGTATTAGCGTGATCCTGGCAGTGATGATGTATCGCTCGAAGGCCACGCAGAAGCTAAACAATATCGCTTATGCGCTGATTATTGGCGGCGCGCTGGGCAACCTGTTCGACCGCCTGTGGCACGGCTTCGTTGTCGATATGATCGACTTCTACGTCGGCGACTGGCACTTCGCCACCTTCAACCTTGCCGATACGCCATTTGTGTCGGTGCGGCACTGATTGTGTGGAAGGTTTTGCCTTCTAAAGCGAAAACAATAAAACTCCTGCGGATAAGGCCTACAGATTGCTGCGAAATCGTAGGCCGCATCCGGCAAAATCCTCAAAATATAAGAGCAAACCTGCATGTCTGAATCTGTATACAGAGCAATAGCGTCCTGGTCGGCACTTCACGCTAAAACTCGACGATGGCACCACCGCCGAGTCTACCGCAACAACGGTAAACCGGCGCTGTTCCGCCTTGGGTGATCTTTCTTGAAGGGCTGGAGCAACACCTGTTGGGCTGAAAGTGGGCGATAAAACCACCTTCTCGTTGGAGCCAGGATGCGGCGTTGCCGTCACCGGACCTGATTCAGTACTTCTCCCGCCGTGAATTTATGGATGCAGGCGAGCCAGAAATTGGCGCAATCATGCTTTTACCGCAATGGATGGCAGTGATGCGGCGTGATCCGCGAAATTAACGGCGACTCCATTACCGTTGATTTCAACCATCCGCTGGCCGGGCAGACCGTTCATTTTGATATTGAAGTGCTGGAAATCGATCCGGCACTGGAGGCGTAACATGCAGATCCTGTTGGCCAACCCGCGTGGTTTTTGTGCCGGGGTAGACCGCGCTATCAGCATTGTTGAAAACGCGCTGGCCATTTACGGCGCACCGATATATGTCCGTCACGAAGTGGTACATAACCGCTATGTGGTCGATAGCTTGCGTGAGCGTGGGGCTATCTTTATTGAGCAGATTAGCGAAGTACCGGACGGCGCGATCCTGATTTTCTCCGCACACGGTGTTTCTCAGGCGGTACGTAACGAAGCAAAAAGTCGCGATTTGACGGTATTTGACGCGACCTGTCCGCTGGTGACCAAAGTGCATATGGAAGTCGCCCGCGCCAGTCGCCGTGGCGAAGAATCTATTCTCATCGGTCACGCCGGGCACCCGGAAGTGGAAGGGACAATGGGCCAGTACAGTAACCCGGAAGGGGGAATGTATCTGGTCGAATCGCCGGACGATGTGTGGAAACTGACGGTCAAAAACGAAGAGAAGCTCTCCTTTATGACCCAGACCACGCTGTCGGTGGATGACACGTCTGATGTGATCGACGCGCTGCGTAAACGCTTCCCGAAAATTGTCGGTCCGCGCAAAGATGACATCTGCTACGCCACGACTAACCGTCAGGAAGCGGTACGCGCCCTGGCAGAACAGGCGGAAGTTGTGTTGGTGGTCGGTTCGAAAAACTCCTCCAACTCCAACCGTCTGGCGGAGCTGGCCCAGCGTATGGGCAAACGCGCGTTTTTGATTGACGATGCGAAAGACATCCAGGAAGAGTGGGTGAAAGAGGTTAAATGCGTCGGCGTGACTGCGGGCGCATCGGCTCCGGATATTCTGGTGCAGAATGTGGTGGCACGTTTGCAGCAGCTGGGCGGTGGTGAAGCCATTCCGCTGGAAGGCCGTGAAGAAAACATTGTTTTCGAAGTGCCGAAAGAGCTGCGTGTCGATATTCGTGAAGTCGATTAAGTCATTAGCAGCCTAAGTTATGCGAAAATGCCGGTCTTGTTACCGGCATTTTTTATGGAGAAAACATGCGTTTACCTATCTTCCTCGATACTGACCCCGGCATTGACGATGCCGTCGCCATTGCCGCCGCGATTTTTGCACCCGAACTCGACCTGCAACTGATGACCACCGTCGCGGGTAATGTCTCGGTTGAGAAAACTACCCGCAATGCCCTGCAACTGCTGCATTTCTGGAATGCGGAGATTCCGCTCGCCCAAGGGGCCGCTGTGCCGCTGGTACGCGCACCGCGTGATGCGGCATCTGTGCACGGCGAATCGGGAATGGCTGGCTACGACTTTGTTGAGCACAACCGAAAGCCGCTCGGGATACCGGCGTTTCTGGCGATTCGGGATGCCCTGATGCGTGCACCAGAGCCTGTTACCCTGGTGGCCATCGGCCCGTTAACCAATATTGCGCTGTTACTTTCACAATGCCCGGAATGCAAGCCGTATATTCGCCGTCTGGTGATCATGGGTGGTTCTGCCGGACGCGGCAACTGTACGCCAAACGCCGAGTTTAATATCGCTGCCGATCCAGAAGCGGCTGCCTGTGTCTTCCGTAGCGGAATCGAAATCGTCATGTGCGGTCTGGATGTCACCAATCAGGCAATATTAACCCCTGACTATCTCGCTACTTTGCCGGAGTTGAATCGCACCGGAAAAATGCTTCATGCACTGTTTAGCCACTACCGTAGCGGCAGTATGCAAAGCGGTCTGCGAATGCACGATCTCTGCGCCATCGCCTGGCTGGTGCGCCCGGACCTGTTCACTCTCAAACCCTGTTTTGTGGCAGTGGAAACTCAGGGCGAATTTACCTCAGGCACGACGGTGGTTGATATCGACGGTTGCCTGGGCAAGCCAGCCAATGTACAGGTGGCATTGATCTGGATGTGAAAGGCTTCCAGCAGTGGGTGGCTGAGGTGCTGGCTCTGGCGTCGTAACCTCATGTTATTGGCATGCAGTCATTCATCGACTCATGCCTTTCACTGATATCCCTCCCTGTTTATCATTAATTTCTAATTATCAGCGTTTTTGGCTGGCGGCGTAGCGATGCGCTGGTTACTCTGAAAACGGTCTATGCAAATTAACAAAAGAGAATAGCTATGCATGATGCAAACATCCGCGTTGCCATCGCGGGAGCCGGGGGGCGTATGGGCCGCCAGTTGATTCAGGCGGCGCTGGCATTAGAAGGCGTGCAGCTGGGCGCGGCGCTGGAGCGCGAAGGATCTTCTTTACTGGGCAGCGACGCCGGTGAGCTGGCTGGTGCAGGGAAAACAGGCGTTACCGTGCAAAGCAGCCTCGATGCGGTAAAAGATGATTTTGATGTGTTTATCGATTTTACCCGTCCGGAAGGTACGCTGAACCATCTCGCTTTTTGTCGCCAGCATGGCAAAGGGATGGTGATCGGCACTACGGGGTTTGACGAAGCCGGTAAACAGGCGATTCGTGACGCCGCCGCCGATATTGCGATTGTCTTTGCCGCCAATTTTAGCGTTGGCGTTAACGTCATGCTTAAGCTGCTGGAGAAAGCAGCCAAAGTGATGGGTGACTACACCGATATCGAAATTATTGAAGCACATCATAGACATAAAGTTGATGCGCCGTCAGGCACCGCACTGGCAATGGGAGAGGCGATCGCCCACGCCCTTGATAAAGATCTGAAAGATTGCGCGGTCTACAGTCGTGAAGGCCACACCGGTGAACGTGTGCCTGGCACCATTGGTTTTGCCACCGTGCGTGCAGGTGACATCGTTGGTGAACATACCGCGATGTTTGCCGATATTGGCGAGCGTCTGGAGATCACTCATAAGGCGTCCAGCCGCATGACATTTGCTAACGGCGCGGTAAGATCGGCTTTGTGGTTGAGTGGTAAGGAAAGTGGTCTTTTTGATATGCGAGATGTGCTTGATCTCAATAGTTTGTAACCACAAAATATTTGTTATGGTGCAAAAATAACACATTTAATTTATTGATTATAAAGGGCTTTAATTTTTGGCCCTTTTATTTTTAATGTTATGTTTTTAAATTGTCTATAAGTGCCAAAAATTACATGTTTTGTCTTCGGTTTTTGTTGTTTTAATGTAAATTTTGACCATTTGGTCCACTTTTCCCTGCTCGCTTTTATTTCATGCAATCTTCTTGCTGCGCAAGCGTTTTCCAGAACAGGTTATATGATCTTTTTGTCGCTTAATGCCTGTAAAACATGCATGAGCCACAAAATAATATAAAAAATACCGCCATTAAGTTGACTTTTAGCGCCCATATCTCCAGAATGCCGCCGTTTGCCAGAAATTCGTCGGTAAGCAGATTTGCATTGATTTACGTCATCATTGTGAATTAATATGCAAATAAAGTGAGTGAATATTCTCTGGAGGGTGTTTTGATTAAGTCAGCGCTATTGGTTCTGGAAGACGGAACCCAGTTTCACGGTCGGGCCATAGGGGCAACAGGTTCGGCGGTTGGGGAAGTCGTTTTCAATACTTCAATGACCGGTTATCAAGAAATCCTCACTGATCCTTCCTATTCTCGTCAAATCGTTACTCTTACTTATCCCCATATTGGCAATGTCGGCACTAATGACGCCGATGAAGAATCTTCTCAGGTACATGCACAAGGTCTGGTGATTCGCGACCTGCCGCTGATTGCCAGCAACTTCCGTAATACCGAAGACCTCTCTTCTTACCTGAAGCGCCATAACATCGTGGCGATTGCCGATATCGATACCCGTAAGCTGACGCGTTTACTGCGCGAGAAAGGCGCACAGAATGGCTGCATTATCGCAGGCGATAACCCGGATGCGGCGTTGGCGTTAGAAAAAGCCCGCGCGTTCCCAGGTCTGAATGGCATGGATCTGGCAAAAGAAGTGACCACCGCAGAAGCCTATAGCTGGACACAAGGGAGCTGGACGTTGACCGGCGGCCTGCCAGAAGCGAAAAAAGAAGACGAGCTGCCGTTCCACGTCGTGGCTTATGATTTTGGTGCCAAGCGCAACATCCTGCGGATGCTGGTGGATAGAGGCTGTCGCCTGACCATCGTTCCGGCGCAAACTTCTGCGGAAGATGTGCTGAAAATGAATCCAGACGGCATCTTCCTCTCCAACGGTCCTGGCGACCCGGCCCCGTGCGATTACGCCATTACCGCCATCCAGAAATTCCTCGAAACCGATATTCCGGTATTCGGCATCTGCCTCGGTCATCAGCTGCTGGCGCTGGCGAGCGGTGCGAAGACTGTCAAAATGAAATTTGGTCACCACGGCGGCAACCATCCGGTTAAAGATGTGGAGAAAAACGTGGTGATGATCACCGCCCAGAACCACGGTTTTGCGGTGGATGAAGCAACATTACCTGCAAACCTGCGTGTCACGCATAAATCCCTGTTCGACGGTACGTTACAGGGCATTCATCGCACTGATAAACCGGCGTTCAGCTTCCAGGGTCACCCGGAAGCCAGCCCTGGGCCACACGACGCAGCGCCGTTGTTCGACCACTTTATCGAGTTAATTGAGCAGTACCGTAAAACCGCTAAGTAATCAGGAGTAAAAGAGCCATGCCAAAACGTACAGATATAAAAAGTATCCTGATTCTGGGTGCGGGCCCGATTGTTATCGGTCAGGCGTGTGAGTTTGACTACTCTGGCGCGCAAGCATGTAAAGCCCTGCGCGAAGAGGGTTACCGCGTCATTCTGGTGAACTCCAACCCGGCGACCATCATGACCGACCCGGAAATGGCCGATGCGACCTACATCGAGCCGATTCACTGGGAAGTAGTACGCAAGATTATTGAAAAAGAGCGCCCGGACGCGGTGCTGCCAACGATGGGCGGTCAGACGGCGCTGAACTGCGCGCTGGAGCTGGAGCGTCAGGGCGTGTTGGAAGAGTTCGGCGTGACTATGATTGGTGCGACCGCCGATGCGATTGATAAAGCAGAAGACCGCCGTCGTTTCGACGTAGCGATGAAGAAAATTGGTCTGGAAACCGCGCGTTCCGGTATCGCACACACGATGGAAGAAGCGCTGGCGGTTGCCGCTGACGTGGGCTTCCGTGCATTATTCGCCCATCCTTTACCATGGGCGGTAGCGGCGGCGGTATCGCTTATAACCGCGAAGAGTTTGAAGAAATTTGCGCCCGCGGTCTGGATCTCTCCCCAACCAAAGAGCTGCTGATTGATGAGTCGCTGATCGGCTGGAAAGAGTACGAGATGGAAGTGGTGCGTGATAAAAACGACAACTGCATCATCGTCTGCTCTATCGAAAACTTTGATGCGATGGGCATCCATACCGGTGACTCCATCACTGTCGCGCCAGCCCAAACGCTGACCGACAAAGAATATCAAATCATGCGTAACGCCTCGATGGCGGTGCTGCGTGAAATCGGCGTTGAAACCGGTGGTTCCAATGTCCAGTTTGCGGTGAACCCGAAAAACGGTCGCCTGATTGTTATCGAAATGAACCCGCGCGTGTCCCGTTCTTCGGCGCTGGCGTCGAAAGCGACCGGTTTCCCGATTGCTAAAGTGGCGGCGAAACTGGCGGTGGGTTACACCCTCGACGAACTGATGAACGACATCACTGGCGGACGTACTCCGGCCTCCTTCGAGCCGTCCATCGACTATGTGGTTACTAAAATTCCTCGCTTCAACTTCGAAAAATTCGCTGGTGCTAACGACCGTCTGACCACTCAGATGAAATCGGTTGGCGAAGTGATGGCGATTGGTCGCACGCAGCAGGAATCCCTGCAAAAAGCGCTGCGCGGCCTGGAAGTCGGTGCGACTGGATTCGACCCGAAAGTGAGCCTCGATGACCCGGAAGCGTTAACCAAAATCCGTCGCGAACTGAAAGATGCTGGCGCAGAGCGTATCTGGTACATCGCCGATGCCTTCCGTGCGGGCCTGTCTGTGGACGGCGTGTTCAACCTGACCAATATTGACCGCTGGTTCCTGGTACAGATTGAAGAACTGGTGCGTCTGGAAGAGAAAGTAGCGGAAGTGGGCATCACTGGCCTGAACGCTGAATTCCTGCGCCAGCTGAAACGCAAAGGCTTTGCCGATGCGCGTCTGGCAAAACTGGCGGGCGTGCGCGAAGCGGAAATCCGCAAGCTGCGCGACCAGTATGACCTGCACCCGGTTTATAAGCGCGTGGATACCTGTGCGGCAGAGTTCGCCACCGACACCGCTTACATGTACTCCACTTATGAAGAAGAGTGCGAAGCGAATCCGTCTACCGACCGTGAAAAAATCATGGTTCTCGGCGGCGGCCCGAACCGTATCGGTCAGGGTATCGAATTCGACTACTGCTGTGTACACGCCTCGCTGGCGCTGCGCGAAGACGGTTACGAAACCATTATGGTTAACTGTAACCCGGAAACCGTCTCCACCGACTACGACACTTCCGATCGCCTCTACTTCGAGCCGGTAACTCTGGAAGATGTGCTAGAAATCGTGCGTATTGAGAAGCCGAAAGGCGTTATCGTTCAGTACGGCGGTCAGACCCCGCTGAAACTGGCGCGCGCGCTGGAAGCTGCTGGCGTACCGGTTATCGGCACCAGCCCGGATGCTATCGACCGTGCAGAAGACCGTGAACGCTTCCAGCATGCGGTTGAGCGTCTGAAACTGAAACAACCGGCGAACGCCACCGTTACCGCTATTGAAATGGCGGTAGAGAAGGCGAAAGAGATTGGCTACCCGCTGGTGGTACGTCCGTCTTACGTTCTCGGCGGTCGGGCGATGGAAATCGTCTATGACGAAGCTGACCTGCGTCGCTACTTCCAGACGGCGGTCAGCGTGTCTAACGATGCGCCAGTGTTGCTGGATCACTTCCTTGATGACGCGGTAGAAGTTGACGTGGATGCCATCTGCGACGGCGAAATGGTGCTGATTGGCGGCATCATGGAGCACATCGAGCAGGCGGGCGTGCACTCCGGTGACTCCGCATGTTCTCTGCCAGCCTACACCTTAAGTCAGGAAATTCAGGATGTGATGCGCCAGCAGGTGCAGAAACTGGCCTTCGAATTGCAGGTGCGCGGTCTGATGAACGTGCAGTTTGCGGTGAAAAACAACGAAGTCTACCTGATTGAAGTTAACCCGCGTGCGGCGCGTACCGTTCCGTTCGTCTCCAAAGCCACCGGCGTTCCGCTGGCAAAAGTGGCGGCGCGTGTGATGGCTGGCAAATCGCTGGCTGAGCAGGGCGTAACCAAAGAAGTTATCCCGCCGTACTACTCGGTGAAAGAAGTGGTGCTGCCGTTCAATAAATTCCCGGGTGTTGACCCGCTGTTAGGGCCAGAAATGCGCTCTACCGGGGAAGTCATGGGCGTGGGCCGCACCTTCGCTGAAGCGTTTGCCAAAGCGCAGCTGGGCAGCAACTCCACCATGAAGAAACACGGTCGTGCGTTGCTTTCCGTGCGCGAAGGCGATAAAGAACGCGTGGTGGACCTGGCGGCAAAACTGCTGAAACAGGGCTTCGAGCTGGATGCGACCCACGGCACGGCGATTGTGCTGGGCGAAGCGGGCATTAATCCGCGTCTGGTGAACAAGGTGCATGAAGGCCGTCCGCACATTCAGGACCGCATCAAGAATGGCGAATATACCTACATCATCAACACCACTTCAGGCCGTCGCGCGATTGAAGACTCCCGCGTGATCCGTCGCAGTGCGCTGCAATATAAAGTGCATTATGACACCACCCTGAACGGTGGTTTCGCTACCGCGATGGCGCTGAATGCCGACGCGACCGAAAAAGTAATTTCGGTGCAGGAAATGCACGCGCAGATCAAATAATAGCGTGTCATGGCGGATATTTTTCATCCGCTAATTTGATCGAATAAGTAATACGGTTCTCTGATGAGGACCGTTTTTTTTGCCCATTAAGTAAATCTTTTGGGGAATCGATATTTTTGATGACATAAGCAGGATTTAGCTCACACTTATCGACGGTGAAGTTGCATACTATCGATATATCCACAATTTTAATATGGCCTTGTTTAATTGCTTCAAAACGAGTCATAGCCAGACTTTTAATTTGTGAAACTGGAGTTCGTATGTGTGAAGGATATGTTGAAAAACCACTCTACTTGTTAATCGCCGAATGGATGATGGCTGAAAATCGGTGGGTGATAGCAAGAGAGATCTCTATTCATTTCGATATTGAACACAGCAAGGCGGTTAATACCCTGACTTATATTCTGTCGGAAGTCGCAGAAATAAGCTGCGAAGTTAAGATGATCCCTAATAAGCTGGAAGGACGGGGATGCCAGTGCCAGCGACTGGTAAAAGTGGTCGATATCGATGAGCAAATTTACGCGCGCCTGCGCAATAACAGCCGGGATAAATTAGTCGGCGTAAGAAAGACGCCGCGTATTCCTGCCGTTCCGCTCACGGAACTTAACCGCGAGCAGAAGTGGCAGATGATGTTGTCAAAGAGTATGCGTCGTTAATTTTATCTCGTTGATACCGGGCGTCCTGCTTGCCAGATGCGATGTTGTAGCATCTTATCCAGCAACCAGGTCGCATCCGGCAAGATCACCGTTTAGGCGTCACATCCGTCGTCCCCTGCAAACGGGGGCGATTTTCCTCCATTTGCCTCAGTGGCTGTGTTTCATGTAACGATGCATGACAGCGCCCGACAAGATCCTGATACTCTTTGGTATTCAACCGTTTCCAGTGTAACTCGTCGTCACTAACACTGCGTACAGCGCGGGCTGGCGTACCCATCAACAACTGGCGTTTCTCGCCGTGAAAGCCTGCTTTGACAAAGCTCATGGCGGCAACAATGCTCTCTTCGCCAATGACCGCGCCATCCATAATCACGCTGTTCATCCCGACCAATGCATCGCGACCAATCACACAACCATGCAGGATCGCTCCGTGCCCGATATGGCCGTTTTCCCCAACGATGGTGTCAGTGTCGCAGTAGCCATGCATAATGCAGCCATCCTGAATATTGGCTCCCGCTTGCACGATCAACCGCCCGTAGTCACCACGCAGTGAGGCGAGTGGGCCGATGTAGACACCGGCTCCCACAATCACATCGCCAATCAAGACGGCACTGGGATGGACAAACGCCGTCGGGTGAACCACCGGAATTAACCCCTCAAAGGCGTAATAGCTCACGGTTGTTAACGTCCTTTCCACACCGGATCGCGCTTCTCGGCAAACGCCAGCGGCCCTTCAATGGCATCCTCCGAATGCAGAACCGACGGATAGTGTTTCAACACGCCGCTGCGAATATAGCGATACGCTTCTTCTACCGGCATTTCGCTGGTGGTGCGGAAGATCTCTTTCAGCGCCGCAATCGCCAGCGGGGCGCTGTTAACCAGCTGCTGCGCCAGTTCGCGGGCGTTATCCATCAGTTCCGCCTGGCTAACCACGCGGTTGACTATCCCCCAACGCAGCGCCTCTTCTGCGCCCATTCGTCTGCCGGTCATCACCATTTCATTGACGATGGCAGGCGGCAGGATCTTCGGTAGACGCAGCACGCCGCCGCTGTCAGGAACGATGCCCAGCTTGGCTTCCGGCAGGGCGAAGCTGGCGTTATCGGCACAAACAATAAAATCTGCCGCCAGCGCCAGTTCGAAACCGCCGCCAAAGGCATAGCCGTTCACAGCTGCGATAACCGGTTTGTCGAGATTGAAAATTTCGGTTAATCCCGCAAATCCACCCGGGCCAAAGTCAGCATCCGGTGCTTCGCCTTCTGCTGCCGCTTTTAAATCCCAGCCCGCGGAAAAGAACTTCTCTCCGGCACCGGTAATAATGGCGACACGTAATTGCGGATCGTCACGGAAATTTAGAAATACTTCGCCCATTTCAAAGCTGGTTTTTGCATCAATAGCATTCGCTTTTGGACGATCAAGGGTAATTTCCAGAATTGATCCATTGCGGGTCAGATGTAATGATTCACTCATTCCTTTTCTCCATTTTTGCTTTTTCAGGGACGACAACATCCCTGCAAAAAATGCATATTGTTTTATAGCGTGATTATTAGCTGGCAGGGTAGTTCCCTGCTGTTTCATTTATTTCAGATTCTTTCTAATTATTTTCCCCGAGCAATTACGTGGCAGATCTTTTCTGATCTCCAGATAAGAGGGCACTTTAAATTTCGCCATATTTTGTTCGCAGAAGCAGAAAAATTCCTCTTCGCTCAATGTTTCACCTTCATTCAGCACCACAAATGCTTTGATGGCTTCATCGCGAATCGAATCTTTAATACCCACAACCACGATATCCTGAATTTTTGGATGGGTGGCGATGATATTTTCCAGCTCCACGCAGGAGACATTCTCGCCACCGCGTTTGATCATATTGCAGCGGCGATCGACGAAATAAAAAAAGCCCTCTTCGTCGCAGTATCCGGTATCGCCGGTATGTAGCCAGCCGTCGGCTTCCAGCACTTTCGCAGTGGCTTTCGGGTTGAGAAAATACTCTTTGAAGATGGTTTTCCCTGGTACGCCTTTAATACAGATTTCACCGATCTCACCTGCCGGGAGCGGGCGATTGTGATCGTCGCGGATCTCCGCTTCGTAGCAAAACCCCGCCCGACCAATCGACGGCCAGCGTCGTTTATCGCCAGGGCGATCGCCGATAATGCCCACAATGGTTTCCGTCATCCCATAAGACGTCAGCAAGCGAACGCCGAAGCGTTCACAAAACGCATCTTTTTCCTGCTCCGACAAGTTGAGATAAAACATCACTTCCCGCAGGCGGTGTTGCCGATCGTTCGCTGAAGGCGGCTGCACCATCAACGTACGGATCATCATCGGAATACATTCGGTAATGGTGGCGCGGTACTTCTGCACCTGTCCCCAGAAGGCGCGGGCGCTGTATTTCTCGACCAGCACAAAGGTGGCCCCGGCAGAAAACGCCGCCATCGCCGCAGTACACTGGCAATCGATATGAAACGCAGGCATTACCGTCAGGTAGACGTCATCGTCACGCAGTGCACACTGCCAGGCGGAGTAATATCCAGCGAAGCGCAGGTTGTAATGGGTAATCACCACACCTTTCGGTCGGGAGGTGGTGCCGGAGGTGAAGAGAATTTCCGCCGTATCGTCAGTCAATAGCGGCGGTGCATAGCACAAGGTGGCAGGTTGTTGATTTTTCAGTTGAGTAAACGAACTCACGCCATCATCAGCGGGAAGTGCCACATCTGTCAGGCAAATGTGCCGCAATTGAGTGGCATCTTCCTGCTGAATCTGTTGATACATAGGATAGAATTGCGCACTGGTCACCAGCAGGCACGCCTGGCTATTTTGCAGGATCCACGCGCTTTCCTCGCGTAACAGGCGGGCGTTAATCGGCACCATAATCGCGCCAATTTTTGCCAGCCCGAACCAGCAAAAGATAAATTCCGGGCAGTTGTCGAGATGTAGTGCAACCTTGTCGCCTTTGCGAATCCCCAGCGTATAAAACAGGTTTGCCGTGCGGTTAATCTCCTGATTTAACTCAAGATAACTATACCGGTTAACGACTCCGCCGCTGGATTCACAAATCAGCGCCGTTTTATGACCGTAAACGTCCGCAAGATCGTCCCACATTTGACGTAGATGTTGTCCGCCAATGATATCCATTGCACCTCTATCCATTTTTGTTCGTTTGTTATTGGGCGGGCGCTAGTCAGGCAAGCCGACTGACGCCACGCGTTTAGTCCTCAACTTTGGCCAGACCTTTGCTGACCAACTCCTGAATGTCGTTTTCGCTGTAGCCGATATTTTTCAAAATGGCAGCCGTGTCCATGCCATGTGAGGGCATTCCGCGCCAGATTTGTCCGGGGTTATTTTTGAATTTCGGCATGATGTTCGGCCCTTTGCAGGTGCGACCATCCATCGTTTGCCACTGAGTGATTGATTCACGGGCAACATACTGTGGATTGCTTTCCAGTTCCGGTACGGTCAGTACTTTGGCACAGGCGATATTCAGTTCGGCAAAGCGTTCTTTAACTTCTGCGATGGTATGTGCCGCCAGCCAGGCATCGAGTTTTTCTTCTACCAGTGGGCCGTAAGGGCATTCGATACGGTGGATAAGCTGAGTGCCTTCCGGGATTTCCGGCGTACCGAGTAGATGTGCGAGGCCAATATCTTTAAAGCACTCTTCAATTTGGGTAATGCCCACCAGTTCCATCACGATGTAGCCGTCGGCGCATTTATACAGACCGCAACCGGCGTAGTAGGGATCTTTACCTTTGCTCATGCGCGGGCACATTTCGCCGCCGTTGAAGTAATCCATCATGAAGTACTGGCCCATACGCAGCATCACTTCATACATGGCGATGTCGATACTTTCGCCTTTACCGGTTTCACGCACTTTATGCAGTGCTGCCAGCGCCGCCGTGGTGGCGGTCAGGCCAGAAAAGTAATCGGCGGTATACGGGAAGGCAGGCATTGGCTGGTCAACATCACCGTTCTGAATCAGGTAACCACTAAAGGCCTGGGCGATAGTGTTATAGGCCGGAAGATTGGTGTACTCCTCGGTGCCGTACTGACCAAAACCGGACAGGTGAGCGATAACCAGTTTCGGGTTGTGCTGCCACAGTACTTCATCGGTAATGCCACGACGGGCAAAGGCCGGACCTTTACTGGCTTCGATGAAGATATCGGTGGTTTCCATTAATTTCAGAAACGCTTCGCGGCCTTCATCTTTGAAAATATTTAACGACAGCGCGTGCAAATTGCGGCGGGAGAGCTGCGGGTAGTTCGGTTGAACGCGAATGGTGTCGGCCCAGGCGACGTTCTCGATCCAGATAACTTCCGCACCCCATTCTGCGAACATTTGCCCGGCGAACGGCCCGGCGATTTCGATACCGGAGAAGACAACGCGCAATCCGGCCAACGGCCCGAATTTCGGCATGGGTAGATGATCCATTATTAGCTCCTGAAAAATTTATGTAGCGCATGACTGCCGGATGCGGCGTAAACGCTTTATCCGGCCTACATTCGTGCTCCCGTAGGCCTGATAAGACGCATTAGCGTCGCATCAGGCAGCGCACGGACTTAGCGGTATTGCTTCAGCACCGCGCGACCCAGCGTCAGGATCTGCATTTCGTCAGATCCCCCGGAGACGCGGTCTACACGCAGGTCACGCCAGAAGCGGCTGATGCGGTGGTTGCCCGCAATCCCGACACCGCCCAGCACCTGCATTGCGCTATCCACAACTTCAAATGCCGCATTGGCGCAGAAGTATTTGCACATCGCTGCATCGCCAGAGGTGATGGTGCCGTTGTCTGCTTTCCACGCTGCTTCATACAGCATGTTTTTCATGGAGTTTAATTTGATCGCCATGTGGGCGAATTTTTCCTGAATCAACTGGAAACGACCAATAGCCTCGCCAAACTGCACGCGCTGATTGGCGTAGCGCGCCGCATCTTCAAAGGCGCACATCGCCGTACCGTAGTTGGTGAGGGCTACCAGGAAACGTTCATGGTCGAACTCTTCTTTGACGCGGTTAAAGCCGTTACCTTCCCGACCGAACATGTCTTTCTCGTCCAGTTCCACGTCGTCAAAGGTGATTTCACAGCAGCTATCCATACGCAGACCGAGCTTTTCAAGTTTGGTCACTTTGATGCCCGGTTTGCTCATATCAACAAACCATTCGGTGTAGACAGGTTTGTCCGGAGAAGCCCCGTCGCGCGCCATCACCACGATGTACGGGGTGTAGGCGCTGCTGGTAATAAAACACTTACTACCATTAAGATAAATCTTACCATTTCTACGGGTATAAGTCGTTTTCAGGCTACCCACGTCGGAGCCCGCGCCCGGTTCGGTAATCGCTGAGTTCCACATCTGCTTACCGGTGCCGCGGAAAGCCATAATCTTGTCGATCTGCTCTTGTGTGCCTTCGCGCAGGAAGGTGTTGAACCCGCCCGGCAACTGGTACAGTACATAGGTTGGTGCCCCCAGACGTCCCAGCTCCATCCACACGGCGGCGAGAGTAACAAACCCCGCGTCCAGACCACCGTGCTCTTCAGGGATCAGCAGACTGTCGATACCCATATCCGCCAGTGCTTTGACAAAACGTTCCGGGTAGACGCTGTCACGGTCGCACTCGGCAAAATAGGCCTCCCAGTTTTCGCTGGCCATCAGTTCGCGGATACCGGCGACAAACAGTTCCTGCTCATCATTTAAATTAAAATCCATCTTTCAACCTCTTGATATTTTGGGGGTTAATTAATCTTTCCAGTTCTGTTTCGCGTCTTTAATAAAGGAGAGCGTCACCATAATGTTGACGAAGAACAGCGGGCATCCTCCGGCGATAATGGCAGTTTGAATCGGTTTCAGGCCGCCGAGCGCCAGCAAAACAATACCGATAATGCCAACCAGAATTGACCAACCGATACGCACCAGCAGCGGTGGTTCTTCACCATCGCGTACTTCGCGGCAAGTGGACATCGCCAGGGTATAAGAGCAGGCGTTAACCAGCGTAACGGTGGCAATAAAGCAGAGGATGAAGAAGCCCCACATGGTGGCGGTGCTGAGTGGCAGAGCGGCCCAGGTTTCAATGATGGCGCGCGCCACACCGTACTGTTCGATCAGATTTGGAATGTTGATAATGTTTTTATCTATCAACAGCAGAGTGTTACTACCGAGTACAGTCCACAGGATCCAGGTTGACGCTGTCAGCCCCAGCACCATGCCGAAGCACAGTTCACGCACAGTACGACCACGGGAGATGCGGGCGAGGAAGATACTCATCTGGATAGCATAAATCACCCACCATGCCCAGTAGAACACGGTCCAGCCCTGCGGGAAGCCGCCTTTAGCGATGGGATCGGTATAGAACAACATGCGCGGCAGATACATCAGCAACATCCCCACCGAATCGGTGAAGTAGTTCATGATGAAGCTGGCACCGCTGACAATGAACACCCAACCCAGCATCAGGAAGCTCAGGTAACTACGCACGTCACTGGCGATACGTACCCCTTTTTGCAGACCGCAAGCGACGCAAATGGCGTTGAGGATAATCCAGCAGGTAATGATGATAGCGTCCAGTTGCAGGGTATGCGGAATGCCAAACAACCATTGCATACACTCGGTCACCAGCGGCGTGGCAAGGCCCAGACTGGTACCCATCGCGAAGATCAAGGCGACGAGATAGAAGTTGTCGACGATAGTGCCGAACAACCCTTTGGCGTGTTTTTCACCTACCAGCGGCACCAGTGTCGAGCTGGGGCGAATCACTTCCATTTTGCGGACAAAGAAGAAGTAAGCGAAGGCGACTGAAAGGAAGCTGTAAGTGGCCCACGGCAGAGGTCCCCAGTGGAACAAGCTGTAAGCCAGCCCCAACTCTTTCGCCCCTGTCGAGTTCGGTTCTAAGCCAAACGGCGGGGTGGAGATGTAGTAGTAGATCTCAATCGATCCCCAGAACAGTACGGCAGCAGACGTACAGGAGGCGAACATCATAAAGATCCAACTGGCGGTACTAAATTCAGGTGGTTCGTTACCTAAACGCTTTTTGGCATACGGGCCAAACACCAGCCAGAACCAACCGAAAGCATCACCACCATATACCATTCAAATGCCCATCCCATACATTGGTGACGTAACTGAATACAGCATTAATAACGACATTCGCTGCATCCAGATCTCTGACTGTAAGCCAACAAAGTATGCCGACGATTATTAACGGCGGAAGAAAACCTCGGTTCTATTCCCGTTTTCTCTTTTCATTCTTCATGAGTTAATTCCACTGTGAAAACGAATATTTATTTTGCGTTCCCGTTTGTTTTATTTTTGTTAACATTTGATATAATTATTATTAACCTCGTGGACGCGTTAATGGCTAACTCATAATGGGTATTCAATAAGCTGCATTCTGTGATTGTTATCACATTTTTGTTTCGGGTGAATAGAGGGCGATTTTCTCGTTAATTTTGATTATTAATCAGTTTGTTATGTTGTGTTGTGAGTAAAAAAATAGCATCTGACTTTCAATATTGGTGATCCATAAAGCAATATTGAAAATTTCTTTTTTCTACGCCATGTTTTCAATATTGGTGAGGAACTTAACAATATTGAAAGTTGGATTTATCTGCGTGTGACATTTTCAATATTGGTGATTAAAGTTTTATTTCCAAATTAAAGGGCGTGATATCTGTAATTAACACCACCGATATGAACGACGTTTCCTTCATGATTTCTGGAGATGCAATGAAGATTATTACTTGCTATAAGTGCGTGCCTGATGAACAGGATATTGCGGTCAATAATGCTGATGGTTCATTAGACTTCAGCAAAGCCGATGCCAAAATAAGCCAATACGATCTGAACGCTATTGAAGCGGCTTGCCAGCTAAAGCAACAGGCAGCAGAGGCGCAGGTGACGGCCTTAAGTGTGGGCGGTAAAGCCCTGACCAACGCCAAAGGGCGTAAAGATGTGCTATCGCGCGGCCCGGATGAACTGATTGTGGTGATTGATGACCAGTTCGAGCAGGCACTGCCGCAACAAACGGCGAGCGCACTGGCTGCAGCCGCCCAGAAAGCAGGCTTTGATTTGATCCTCTGTGGCGATGGTTCTTCCGACCTTTATGCCCAGCAGGTTGGTCTGCTGGTGGGCGAAATCCTCAATATTCCGGCAGTTAACGGCGTCAGCAAAATTATCTCCCTGACGGCAGATACCCTCACCGTTGAGCGCGAACTGGAAGATGAAACCGAAACCTTAAGCATTCCGCTGCCTGCGGTTGTTGCTGTTTCCACTGATATCAACTCCCCACAAATTCCTTCGATGAAAGCCATTCTCGGCGCGGCGAAAAAGCCAGTCCAGGTATGGTCGGCGGCGGATATCGGTTTTAACGCCGTGGACGCCTGGTCTGAACAACAGGTTGCTGCGCCGAAACAGCGCGAACGTCAGCGCATCGTGATTGAAGGCGACGGCGAAGAACAGATCGCCGCATTTGCTGAAAATCTTCGCAAAGTCATTTAATTACAGGGGATGCTATGAACACGTTTTCTCAAGTCTGGGTATTCAGCGATACCCCTTCTCGTCTGCCGGAACTGATGAACGGTGCGCAGGCTTTAGCTAATCAAATCAACACCTTTGTCCTCAATGATGCCGACGGCGTACAGGCAATCCAGCTCGGCGCTAATCATGTCTGGAAATTAAACGGCAAACCGGACGATCGGATGATCGAAGATTACGCCGGTGTCATGGCTGACACTATTCGCCAGCACGGCGCAGACGGCCTGGTGCTGCTGCCAAACACCCGTCGCGGCAAATTACTGGCGGCAAAACTGGGTTATCGCCTTAAAGCGGCGGTGTCTAACGATGCCAGCACCATCAGCGTACAGGACGGTAAAGCGACAGTGAAACACATGGTTTACGGTGGTCTGGCGATTGGCGAAGAACGCATTGCCACGCCGTATGCGGTACTGACCATCAGCAGCGGCACGTTCGATGCGGCTCAGCCAGACGCGTCACGCACTGGCGAAACGCACACCGTGGAGTGGCAGGCTCCGGCTGTGGCGATTACCCGCACGGCAACCCAGGCGCGCCAGAGCAACAGCGTCGATCTCGACAAAGCCCGTCTGGTGGTCAGCGTCGGTCGCGGTATTGGCAGCAAAGAGAACATTGCGCTGGCAGAACAGCTTTGCAAGGCGATAGGTGCGGAGTTGGCCTGTTCTCGTCCGGTGGCGGAAAACGAAAAATGGATGGAGCACGAACGCTATGTCGGTATCTCCAACCTGATGCTGAAACCTGAACTGTACCTGGCGGTGGGGATCTCCGGGCAGATCCAGCACATGGTTGGTGCTAATGCATCGCAAACCATTTTCGCCATCAACAAAGATAAAAATGCGCCGATCTTCCAGTACGCGGATTACGGCATTGTTGGCGACGCCGTGAAGATCCTTCCGGCGCTGACCGCAGCTTTAGCGCGTTGATCCACTCTGGCAGGGCTGCATTTTGGTCCTGCCGCTGACAGGGAGCTCTTATGTCCGAAGATATCTTTGACGCCATCATCGTCGGTGCAGGGCTTGCCGGTTCGGTTGCCGCACTGGTGCTCGCCCGCGAAGGGGCGCAAGTGTTAGTTATCGAGCGTGGCAATTCCGCAGGTGCCAAGAACGTCACCGGCGGGCGTCTCTATGCCCACAGCCTGGAACACATTATTCCTGGTTTCGCCGAATCCGCCCCGGTAGAACGCCTGATCACCCATGAAAAACTCGCGTTTATGACGGAAAAGTCAGCGATGACTATGGACTACTGCAACGGTGACGAAACCTCGCTATCCCAGCGTTCTTACTCCGTTTTGCGCAGTAAATTTGATGCCTGGCTGATGGAGCAGGCCGAAGAAGCGGGCGCGCAGTTAATTACCGGGATCCGCGTCGATAACCTCGTACAGCGCGATGGCAAAGTCGTCGGTGTAGAAGCCGATGGCGATGTGATTGAAGCGAAAACGGTGATCCTTGCTGATGGAGTGAACTCCATCCTTGCCGAAAAGCTGGGGATGGCAAAACGCGTTAAACCGACGGATGTGGCGGTTGGCGTGAAGGAACTGATCGAGTTACCGAAGTCGGTAATCGAAGACCGTTTTCAGTTGCAGGGTAATCAGGGCGCGGCTTGTCTGTTTGCGGGATCACCCACCGATGGCCTGATGGGCGGCGGCTTCCTTTATACCAATGAAAACACCCTGTCGCTGGGGCTGGTTTGTGGTCTGCATCATCTGCATGACGCGAAAAAATCGGTGCCGCAAATGCTGGAAGATTTCAAACAACATCCGGCCGTTGCACCGCTGATCGCGGGTGGCAAGCTGGTGGAATATTCCGCTCACGTAGTGCCGGAAGCAGGCATCAACATGCTGCCGGAGTTGGTTGGTGACGGCGTATTGATTGCCGGTGATGCCGCCGGAATGTGTATGAACCTCGGTTTTACCATTCGCGGTATGGATCTGGCGATTGCCGCCGGGGAAGCCGCAGCAAAAACCGTGCTTTCAGCGATGAAAAGCGACGATTTCAGTAAGCAAAAACTGGCGGAATATCGTCAGCATCTTGAGAGTGGTCCGCTGCGCGATATGCGTATGTACCAGAAACTACCGGCGTTCCTTGATAACCCACGCATGTTTAGCGGCTACCCGGAACTGGCGGTGGGCGTGGCGCGTGACCTGTTCACCATTGACGGCAGTGCGCCAGAACTGATGCGCAAGAAAATCCTCCGCCACGGTAAGAAAGTGGGCTTCATCAATCTAATCAAGGATGGCATGAAAGGAGTGACCGTTTTATGACTTCTCCCGTCAATGTGGACGTCAAACTGGGCGTCAATAAATTCAATGTCGATGAAGAGCATCCGCACATTGTTGTGAAGGCCGATGCTGATAAACAGGTGCTGGAGCTGCTGGTGAAAGCGTGCCCCGCAGGTCTGTACAAGAAGCAGGATGACGGCAGTGTGCGCTTCGATTACGCCGGATGTCTGGAGTGCGGCACCTGTCGCATTCTGGGGCTGGGGTCGGCGCTGGAACAGTGGGAATACCCGCGCGGCACCTTTGGTGTGGAGTTCCGTTACGGCTGATGTTGGTTTGATACGTAACGCCGTACTGACTCTCATTGCAAAAAAACAGGAATAACCCATGCAACCGTCCAGAAACTTTGACGATCTCAAATTCTCCTCTATTCACCGCCGCATTTTGCTGTGGGGAAGCGGTGGTCCGTTTCTGGATGGTTATGTACTGGTAATGATTGGCGTGGCGCTGGAGCAACTGACCCCGGCGCTGAAACTGGACGCTGACTGGATTGGCTTGCTGGGCGCGGGAACGCTCGCCGGGCTGTTCGTTGGCACATCGCTGTTTGGCTATATCTCCGATAAAGTCGGACGGCGCAAAATGTTCCTCATTGATATCATCGCCATCGGCGTGATATCGGTGGCGACGATGTTTGTTTCATCCCCCGTCGAACTGTTGGTGATGCGGGTACTTATCGGCATTGTCATCGGTGCAGATTATCCCATCGCCACCTCAATGATCACCGAGTTCTCCAGTACCCGTCAGCGGGCATTTTCCATCAGCTTTATCGCCGCCATGTGGTATGTCGGCGCGACCTGCGCCGATCTGGTCGGCTACTGGCTTTATGATGTGGAAGGCGGCTGGCGCTGGATGCTGGGTAGCGCGGCGATCCCCTGTTTGTTGATTTTGATTGGTCGATTCGAACTGCCTGAATCTCCCCGCTGGTTATTACGCAAAGGGCGAGTAAAAGAGTGCGAAGAGATGATGATCAAACTGTTTGGCGAACCGGTGGCTTTCGATGAAGAGCAGCCGCAGCAAACCCGTTTTCGCGATCTGTTTAATCGCCGCCATTTTCCTTTTGTTCTGTTTGTTGCCGCCATCTGGACCTGCCAGGTGATCCCAATGTTCGCCATTTACACCTTTGGCCCGCAAATCGTTGGTTTGTTGGGATTGGGGGGTGGCAAAAACGCGGCACTGGGGAACGTGGTGATTAGCCTGTTCTTTATGCTCGGCTGTATTCCGCCGATGCTGTGGCTAAACACTGCCGGACGGCGTCCATTGTTGATTGGCAGCTTTGCCATGATGACGCTGGCGCTGGCGGTTTTGGGGCTGATCCCGGATATGGGGATCTGGCTGGTAGTGATGGCCTTTGCGGTGTATGCCTTTTTCTCTGGCGGGCCGGGTAATTTGCAGTGGCTCTATCCTAATGAACTCTTCCCGACAGATATCCGCGCCTCTGCCGTGGGCGTGATTATGTCCTTAAGCCGTATTGGCACCATTGTTTCGACCTGGGCACTGCCGATCTTTATCAATAATTACGGTATCAGTAACACGATGCTAATGGGGGCGGGTATCTCGCTGTTTGGCTTGTTGATTTCCGTAGCGTTTGCCCCGGAGACTCGAGGGATGTCACTGGCGCAAACCAGCAATATGACGATCCGCGGGCAGAGAATGGGGTAAATTGTTCAGATTTCTCTCTTTTCTGAATCAATATTATTGACTATAAGCCGCGTGAATATATGACTACACTTTGTGGGAAAACAAAGGCGTAATCACGCGGGCTACCTATGATTCTTATAATTTATGCGCATCCGTATCCGCATCATTCCCATGCGAATAAACGGATGCTTGAACAGGCAAGGACGCTGGAAGGCGTCGAAATTCGCTCTCTTTATCAACTCTATCCTGACTTCAATATCGATATTGCCGCCGAGCAGGAGGCGCTGTCTCGCGCCGATCTGATCGTCTGGCAGCACCCGATGCAGTGGTACAGCATTCCACCGCTCCTCAAACTTTGGATCGATAAAGTTTTCTCGCACGGCTGGGCTTACGGTCACGGCGGCACGGCGCTGCATGGCAAACATTTGCTGTGGGCGGTGACGACCGGCGGCGGGGAAAGCCATTTTGAAATTGGTGCGCATCCGGGCTTTGATGTGCTGTCGCAGCCGCTACAGGCGACGGCAATCTACTGCGGGCTGAACTGGCTGCCACCGTTTGCCATGCACTGCACCTTTATTTGTGACGACGAAACCCTCGAAGGGCAGGCGCGTCACTATAAGCAACGTCTGCTGGAATGGCAGGAGGCCCATCATGGATAGCCATACGCTGATTCAGGCGCTGATTTATCTCGGTTCGGCAGCGCTGATTGTACCCATTGCGGTACGTCTTGGTCTGGGATCGGTACTTGGCTACCTGATCGCCGGCTGCATTATTGGCCCGTGGGGGCTGCGACTGGTGACCGATGCCGAATCTATTCTGCACTTTGCCGAGATTGGCGTGGTGCTGATGCTGTTTATTATCGGCCTCGAACTCGATCCACAAAGGCTGTGGAAGCTGCGTGCGGCAGTGTTCGGCGGTGGCGCATTGCAGATGGTGATTTGCGGCGGCCTGCTGGGGCTGTTCTGCATGTTACTTGGGCTGCGCTGGCAGGTCGCGGAATTGATCGGCATGACGCTGGCGCTCTCCTCTACGGCGATTGCCATGCAGGCGATGAATGAACGCAATCTGATGGTGACGCAAATGGGTCGCAGTGCCTTTGCGGTGCTGCTGTTCCAGGATATCGCGGCGATCCCGCTGGTGGCGATGATTCCGCTACTGGCAACGAGCAGTGCCTCGACGACGATGGGCGCATTTGCTCTCTCGGCGTTAAAAGTGGCGGGTGCGCTGGTGCTGGTGGTATTGCTGGGGCGCTATGTCACGCGTCCGGCGCTGCGTTTTGTAGCCCGCTCTGGCTTGCGGGAAGTGTTTAGTGCCGTGGCGTTATTCCTCGTGTTTGGCTTTGGTTTGCTGCTGGAAGAGGTCGGCTTGTCGATGGCGATGGGCGCGTTTCTGGCGGGCGTACTGCTGGCAAGCTCGGAATACCGTCATGCGCTGGAGAGCGATATCGAACCATTTAAAGGTTTGCTGTTGGGGCTGTTTTTCATCGGTGTTGGCATGTCGATAGACTTTGGCACGCTGCTTGAAAACCCATTGCGCATTGTCATTTTGCTGCTCGGTTTCCTCATCATCAAAATCGCCATGCTGTGGCTGATTGCCCGACCGTTGCAAGTGCCAAATAAACAGCGTCGTTGGTTTGCGGTGTTGTTAGGGCAGGGCAGTGAGTTTGCCTTTGTGGTATTTGGCGCGGCGCAGATGGCGAATGTGCTGGAGCCAGTGGGCGAAATCGCTGACCGGCGGTGGCGCTGTCGATGGCAGCAACGCCGATTCTGCTGGTGATCCTCAATCGCCTTGAGCAATCTTCTACTGAGGAAGCGCGTGAAGCCGATGAGATCGACGAAGAACAGCCGCGCGTGATTATCGCCGGATTCGGTCGTTTTGGGCAGATTACCGGACGTTTACTGCTCTCCAGCGGGGTGAAAATGGTGGTACTCGATCACGATCCGGACCATATCGAAACCTTGCGTAAATTTGGTATGAAAGTGTTTTATGGCGATGCCACGCGGATGGATTTACTGGAATCTGCCGGAGCGGCGAAAGCGGAAGTGCTGATTAACGCCATCGACGATCCGCAAACCAACCTGCAACTGACAGAGATGGTGAAAGAACATTTCCCGCATTTGCAGATTATTGCCCGCGCCCGCGATGTCGACCACTACATTCGTTTGCGTCAGGCAGGCGTTGAAAAGCCGGAGCGTGAAACCTTCGAAGGTGCGCTGAAAACCGGGCGTCTGGCACTGGAAAGTTTAGGTCTGGGGCCGTATGAAGCGCGAGAACGTGCCGATGTGTTCCGCCGCTTTAATATTCAGATGGTGGAAGAGATGGCAATGGTTGAGAACGACACCAAAGCCCGCGCGGCGGTCTATAAACGCACCAGCGCGATGTTAAGTGAGATCATTACCGAGGACCGCGAACATCTGTCATTAATTCAACGACATGGCTGGCAGGGAACCGAAGAAGGTAAACATACCGGCAACATGGCGGATGAACCGGAAACGAAACCCTCATCCTAATAAAGAGTGACGTAAATCACACTTTACAGCTAACTGTTTGTTTTTGTTTCATTGTAATGCGGCGAGTCCAGGGAGAGAGCGTGGACTCGCCAGCAGAATATAAAATTTTCCTCAACATCATCCTCGCACCAGTCGACGACGGTTTACGCTTTACGTATAGTGGCGACAATTTTTTTTATCGGGAAATCTCAATGATCAGTCTGATTGCGGCGTTAGCGGTAGATCGCGTTATCGGCATGGAAAACGCCATGCCGTGGAACCTGCCTGCCGATCTCGCCTTGGTTTAAACGCAACACCTTAAATAAACCCGTGATTATGGGCCGCCATACCCGGAATCAATCGGTCGTCCGTTGCCAGGACGCAAAAATATTATCCTCAGCAGTCAACCGGGTACGGACGATCGCGTAACGTGGGTGAAGTCGGTGGATGAAGCCATCGCGGCGTGTGGTGACGTACCAGAAATCATGGTGATTGGCGGCGGTCGCGTTTATGAACAGTTCTTGCCAAAAGCGCAAAAACTGTATCTGACGCATATCGACGCAGAAGTGGAAGGCGACACCCATTTCCCGGATTACGAGCCGGATGACTGGGAATCGGTATTCAGCGAATTCCACGATGCTGATGCGCAGAACTCTCACAGCTATTGCTTTGAGATTCTGGAGCGGCGGTAATTTTGTATAGAATTTACGGCTAGTGCCGGATGCGACGCCAGTCGCGTCTTATCCGGCCTTCCTATATCAGGCTGTGTTTAAGACGCCGCCGCTTCGCCCAAATCCTTATGCCGGTTCGACGGCTGGACAAAATACTGTTTATCTTCCCAGCGCAGGCAGGTTAATGTACCACCCCAGCAGCAGCCGGTATCCAGCGCGTATATACCTTCCGGCGTACCTTTGCCCTCCAGCGATGCCCAGTGACCAAAGGCGATGCTGTATTCTTCAGCGACAGGGCCAGGAATCGCAAACCACGGTTTCAGTGGGGCAGGGGCCTCTTCCGGCGATTCTTTGCTGTACATATCCAGTTGACCGTTCGGGAAGCAAAAACGCATACGGGTAAAGGCGTTGGTGATAAAACGCAGTCTTCCCAGCCCCCGCAATTCCGGTGACCAGTTATTTGGCATATCGCCGTACATAGCGTCGAGAAAGAAGGGATAGGAGTCACTCGATAGCACCGCTTCTACATCGCGCGCGCACTCTTTGGCGGTCTGTAGATCCCACTGCGGCGTGATCCCTGCGTGGGCCATCACCAACTTTTTCTCTTCGTCGATTTGCAGCAAAGGCTGGCGACGCAGCCAGTTAAGCAGCTCGTCGGCATCCGGCGCTTCCAGCAGCGGTGTCAGGCGATCTTTCGGTTTATTGCGGCTGATCCCGGCAAATACCGCCAGCAGATGCAGATCGTGATTGCCCAGCACCAGACGTACGCTGTCGCCTAAGGATTTCACATAGCGCAGAACATCCAGCGAACCCGGGCGCGCGACCAGATCGCCCGTCAGCCAGAGGGTATCTTTCCGGGTAAATTCTACTTTATGCAGCAATGCGATCAGTTCATCGTAACAACCATGAACGTCGCCAATAAGGTATGTCGCCATATTCTTTTAATGAATGAGTGTGGGAACGGCGAGTCGGAATACGGGAATGTCGATGCTGAAAGGGACGCCATTTTCATCGATCATTTCGTAGTGACCCTGCATGGTGCCCAGCGGGGTTTCAATGATTGCACCGCTGGTGTACTGGTACTCTTCGCCAGGCGCGATAAGTGGCTGGACGCCAACCACTCCTTCGCCCTGGACTTCGGTTTCACGGCCATTGCCATTGGTGATCAGCCAGTAACGCCCCAACAACTGCACTGGCGCTCGCCCCAGATTGCGTATGGTTACGGTATAAGCAAAAACGTAACGTTCATTATCAGGTGAAGATTGTGCCTCAATGTAGACGCTTTGAACCTGAATACACACTCGGGGCGAATTGATCATCGTTAACTCTCCTGCAAAGGCGCGTTCTCCGCCAGATAGTTCGCCATCTGGCAATATTGCGCGACAGAGATATTTTCCGCTCGCATCGCCGGGTCGATCCCCATTCCCGTTAACACCTCGGCGCTAAACAGGTTGCCGAGGCTGTTACGAATGGTTTTACGACGCTGGTTAAAGGCTTCGGTGGTGATGCGGCTCAACACACGAACATCTTTAACCGGGTGAGGCATCGTTGCATGAGGAACCAGGCGCACGACGGCGGAATCCACTTTGGGTGGTGGTGTAAAGGCTGACGGCGGAACTTCCAGTACCGGGATCACGTTGCAATAGTATTGCGCCATGACGCTTAATCGACCATACGCTTTGCTGTTCGGTCCTGCAACTAGACGATTCACCACCTCTTTTTGCAACATAAAGTGCATGTCGGCAATGGCATCAGTATAGCTAAACAGATGGAACATCAACGGCGTGGAGATGTTATAAGGCAGGTTGCCGAAAACACGCAGCGGCTGACCCATTTTCTCGGCCAGTTCGCCAAAGTTAAAGGTCATCGCATCCTGCTGATAAATCGTCAGTTTCGGGCCTAAGAATGGATGCGTTTGCAGACGTGCCGCCAGATCGCGGTCAAGTTCGATGACCGTCAGCTGGTCCAGACGTTCGCCGACCGGCTCGGTCAATGCCGCCAGACCGGGGCCGATTTCGACCATTGCCTGGCCCTTTTGCGGGTTAATGGCAGAAACAATGCTGTCGATCACGAACTGATCGTTGAGAAAGTTTTGCCCGAAGCGTTTACGGGCTAAGTGGCCCTGGTGGACTCGATTATTCATTGGGTGTTAACAATCATTTTGATGGCGAGATTAAGCGCCGTAATAAAACTGCCGACATCGGCTTCGCCACGTCCCGCCAGTTCAAGCGCGGTGCCGTGGTCCACTGATGTGCGAATAAAGGGCAGGCCCAGCGTAATGTTCACACCGCGCCCGAAGCCCTGGTATTTTAGCACGGGAAGACCCTGATCGTGGTACATCGCCAGCACGGCGTCGGCGTTATCGAGATATTTCGGCTGAAACAGGGTATCGGCAGGCAGCGGCCCGTTGAGTTTCATCCCCTGCGCCCGCAGCTCGTCGAGCACCGGAATAATGGTGTCTATCTCTTCCGTACCCATATGACCGCCTTCGCCCGCGTGCGGATTCAGCCCGCAGACCAGAATGCGCGGTTCGGCAATACCAAATTTTGTACGCAAATCGTGATGCAAAATAGCAATCACTTCGTGCAAAAGTGCAGGGGTGATAGCATCTGCGATATCGCGCAGCGGTAAATGCGTCGTTGCCAGCGCCACGCGAAGTTCTTCGGTCGCCAGCATCATCACCACTTTTTTCGCCTGCGAACGCTCTTCGAAAAACTCGGTATGACCGGTAAACGGAATGCCTGCGTCGTTAATGACGCCTTTATGCACGGGGCCTGTGATCAGCGCAGCAAATTCACCGTTCAGACAGCCATCACACGCTCGCGCCAGCGTCTCCACCACGTAATGTCCATTTTCAATCGCTAACTGCCCCGCAGTGACAGATTCACGTAGCGCGACAGGAAGTAGCGTTAATGTGCCCGTAGTTTGCGGTTGTGCAGGGGAGTTGGGGGAATAAGGGCGGAGGGTGAGCGGCAAACCGAGCATCGCTGCCCGGTCGGTAAGGAGAGTGGCATCGGCACAAACAACCAGTTCGACCGGCCACTCACGCTGTGCAAGCTGGACAACTAAGTCCGGGCCAATCCCGGCGGGCTCGCCGGGAGTGATCACAACACGTTGGGTTTTAACCATTAGTTGCTCAGGATTTTAACGTAGGCGCTGGCACGTTGTTCCTGCATCCAGCTTGCTGCTTCTTCCGAGAACTTACGGTTCATCAGCATGCGGTATGCACGATCTTTCTGCGCAGCGTCGGTTTTATCGACATTACGGGTATCCAGCAGTTCGATTAAATGCCAGCCGAATGAAGAGTGAACCGGTGCACTCATTTGACCTTTGTTCAGGCGAGTCAGGGCGTCACGGAAGGCCGGATCGAAAATATCTGGTGTAGCCCAGCCGAGATCACCGCCCTGGTTAGCAGAGCCTGGATCCTGAGAGAACTCTTTCGCTGCGGCAGCAAAAGTCGTTTTACCACTCTTGATATCAGCAGCAATCTGTTCCAGTTTCACACGGGCCTGTTCGTCAGTCATGATCGGCGACGGTTTCAGCAGAATATGGCGAGCATGAACTTCGGTCACCGAGATATTTTTGCTTTCGCCGCGCAGGTCGTTAACTTTCAGAATATGGAAGCCAACGCCGGAACGAATCGGGCCAACAATGTCGCCTTTCTTCGCGGTGCTTAATGCCTGGGCGAAGATCCCGGGCAACTCCTGAATACGGCCCCAGCCCATCTGGCCGCCGTTCAGCGCCTGCTGGTCGGCAGAATGAGCAATCGCCAGCTTACCGAAATCAGCGCCGTTACGCGCCTGATCGACAATGGCGCGCGCCTGGCTTTCCGCTTCGTTCACCTGATCAGAGGTCGGGTTTTCCGGCAGCGGGATCAGGATGTGGCTCAGGTTCAGCCTCAGTGCTGGCGTCGTTTTGGTTACCCACCTGCGCCAGGGATTCGACTTCCTGCGGCAGGATGGTGATGCGACGACGCACCTCGTTGTTACGCACTTCAGAGATAATCATCTCTTTGCGGATCTGGTTACGATAGGTGTTGTAGTTCAGACCATCGTAAGCCAGACGGCTGCGCATCTGATCCAGCGTCATGTTGTTCTGTTTCGCGATGTTAGCAATCGCCTGATCCAGCTGCTCATCGGAGATTTTCACTCCCATTTTCTGCCCCATCTGCAGGATGATTTGATCCATGATCAAACGTTCCATTATTTGGTGGCGCAGCGTCGCGTCATCAGGAAGTTGCTGCCTTGCCTGAGCAGCGTTCTAGTTTTACCGACTGCATTAATCCATCAACGTCGCTTTCCAGCGACGCCGTTATTGACGACGGCTGCGACTTTATCGACTCACCACCTGAGCGAAACTGGTATTCGCGATCATGGCGATACCGAGAAGCAGCGTTTTCCAGTTCTTCATTTTTCCATTTCAATTAACCGCACTGGCGGATTACGGTAAATCAACAAATCACAAAGAGTTTTGATACGCAGAATGTTCTGAACGCAAGCACTCTTGCGTACCCAGACCGTAGTTGGGCTCAGGCCGCGAAGTTCGATGTTAAAGCCGATTGCGTTGTCATATACCGCATGTTGTTTATCGTTATCCCAACTCGTTCAGCTTCCGCTCGTAAACCGACGAATCGGCAGCAGCAGGAGCAAATTACACCTAACATAGACAGCTTGCTTCGTTCGCATTGGTGTCGTAGTAGTAGGCTCCCAACAATGGACCAACGATCGGCAATGCCAGCTGGCGACAGCACCTACCTGCGAAATACCTTATATTATGCTCAGCAGTGGAATAGTACTTAGGCAGCGTAGCCTGAATATATTCCGGGCTGGCGTAACGGTAATTCAGGTACCAGACGGCTGGTCTCTCATCCCGACGGTATTCAATGCTGGAGTTACTGGTCGCTACGTTATCCAGACGTATCGTACTGAATCCCGCCACGCAATCCCCAACGCTCGGAGATACGCCAGTAAGTATCGCCTGCCCACACCAGTGAACCCGTTTTGTCGTCATTCTCCCATGTTATGTTGTCATCGCCAGTGCGAGACTCCGTGAAATAGTAGATTTGACCAACGGAAATATTAAAACGTTCAACGGCAGCATCATCATATATGCGAGATGTGACACCGGTCGTCACCTGGTTAGCGGAGGCAATACGGTCAAGACCGCCGTAAGTCCGGTCCCGGAACAGGCCAGAGTAGTCAGATTGCAGCAGAGACGAGTCGTAGTTATAGATGTCGCTCTGATCGCGATACGGCACGTACAAATACTGCGCGCGCGGTTCCAGCGTTTGGGTATAACCCGGAGCCAGCATTTCCATATCGCGTTCAAAGACCATTTTGCCGTCAACTTTGAATTGCGGCATTACGCGGTTAACGGATTCGTCCAGCTTGGTCGTGTTTCTGGAGTTATACCAGTCAAGATTGGTTTGCTGATAATGGGTTGCCAGCAACTTCGCTTCGGTATTGATGCTGCCCCAGTTATTAGAGAGCGGCAAATTGATGGTCGGTTCCAGGTGAACACGGGTTGCTTCAGGCATGTCGTCTCTGGTGTTAACAAAGTGCACTGCCTGGCCGTAAATACGCGTATCAAACGGACCAACATCATTCTGGTAGTAATTAACGTCTAACTGCGGCTCTGCCGAGTAGCTACTGGTGTTCTGTTCGCTGAAAACCTGGAACTGCTTGGTTGAAACGGTGGCATTGAAGTTTTGCACCGCATAGCCAACGCTGAATTTTTGCGTTGCGTAGCCGTCAGTACTGGAACCGTACTTGTTATCGAAATCATTGAAGTAGCTAGGATCGCTGACCTTGGTGTAGTCGACGTTGAAACGCCACACTTGATCCATGACCCCGGAGTGGTTCCAGTAGAATAACCAACGACGTGAACTGTCATCGTTCGGGTGTTCATCTTCATAGACTTTATCTGAAGGCAGATAGTCCAGTTCCATCAAGCCAGCGCCCGCCTGGGAGAGGTAGCGGAATTCGTTCTCCCACATGATGTTGCCACGACGATGCATATAATGCGGCGTGATGGTGGCATCCATATTTGGCGCGATGTTCCAGTAATATGGCAGGTAGAACTCAAAGTAGTTGGTGGTGGTGTACTTGGCGTTCGGGATCAAGAAACCAGAGCGACGTTTGTCACCCACCGGCAACTGCAAATAGGGGCTATAAAAGATCGGTACCGGACCCACCTTAAAGCGGGCGTTCCAGATCTCCGCAACTTGTTCTTCGCGGTCATGAATAATTTCGCTACCTACCACGCTCCAGGTGTCAGAACCCGGCAGACAGGAGGTAAAGCTACCGTTATCCAGAATGGTATAGCGGTTTTCGCCACGTTGTTTCATCAGGTCCGCTTTACCGCGACCCTGGCGACCCACCATCTGGTAATCACCTTCCCAGACGTTGGTATCTTTGGTGTTCAGATTCGCCCAGCCTTTCGGCCCTTTGAGGATCACCTGGTTATCGTCGTAATGGACATTACCGAGCGCATCAACGGTACGTACCGGCTCCGGTTGTCCTGGTGCCTCTTTTTGATGGAGCTGCACTTCGTCGGCCTGCAGACGGCTGTTACCCTGCATGATATCCACGCTGCCAGTAAACACGGCGTCATCCGGGTAGTCCCCTTTCGCGTGGTCAGCATTGATAGTCACGGGTAAGTCATTGGTATCGCCCTGTACCAGAGGACGGTCATAGCTTGGCACGCCCAACATGCACTGTGAGGCGAGGTCGGCTGCCAGTCCCTGTTGACTATAAAGGGCGGTGGCAATCATGGTGGCCAGGAGAGTGGGGATACGTTTTTTCATACGTTGATTTTATTGTTCCATCATCGGTAACGTTGCGCGTGACAAACGGTCAGAGACTAACGTACTCGTCATCTCTACGCTAGTGTTAATCCTGTCCGAATAGCGTCAGTGGTGTTAGGCACGGCATTGAATGACAGGTATGATAATGCAAATTATAGGCGATGTCCCACAATTGACCGCAGCCGGAAAACGGTAAAAGCACCTTTATATTGTGGGAGATAGCCCTGATATCCGTGTGTCGATTTGGGGAATATATGCAGTATTGGGGAAAAATCATTGGCGTGGCCGTGGCCTTACTGATGGGCGGCGGCTTTTGGGGCGTAGTGTTAGGCCTGTTAATTGGCCATATGTTTGATAAAGCCCGTAGCCGTAAAATGGCGTGGTTCGCCAACCAGCGTGAGCGTCAGGCGCTGTTTTTTGCCACCACTTTTGAAGTGATGGGGCATTTAACCAAATCCAAAGGTCGCGTCACGGAGGCTGATATTCATATCGCCAGCCAGTTGATGGACCGAATGAATCTTCATGGCGCTTCCCGTACTGCGGCGCAAAATGCGTTCCGGGTGGGAAAATCAGACAATTACCCGCTGCGCGAAAAGATGCGCCAGTTTCGCAGTGTCTGCTTTGGTCGTTTTGACTTAATTCGTATGTTTCTGGAGATCCAGATTCAGGCGGCGTTTGCTGATGGTTCACTGCACCCGAATGAACGGGCGGTGCTGTATGTCATTGCTGAAGAATTAGGGATCTCCCGCGCCCAGTTTGACCAGTTTTTGCGCATGATGCAGGGCGGTGCACAGTTTGGCGGCGGTTATCAGCAGCAAACTGGCGGTGGTAACTGGCAGCAAGCGCAGCGTGGCCCAACGCTGGAAGATGCCTGTAATGTGCTGGGCGTGAGCCCAGAGCAGTTGAATTACCACCATCAAACGTACCTACCGTAAGCTGATGAGTGAACACCATCCCGATAAGCTGGTGGCGAAAGGTTTGCCGCCTGAGATGATGGAGATGGCGAAGCAGAAAGCGCAGGAAATTCAGCAGGCATATGAGCTGATAAAGCAGCAGAAAGGGTTTAAATAAGTTTTAAACTGTAGGCCTGATAAGACGCGGCCCGCGTCGCATCAGGCAATCGGCGCACAATTGCCGGATGCGGCGTGAACGCCTTATCCGCCTACCGAACTGCGCCAGCGTGACGATTAAAAATCCGCTGGCGCTTTAAACGTCATACTATTGCCATACGCCGGATGGGTAATCGTCAACATCTCTGCATGTAGCAACAAACGCGGTGCCATCGCTCTCGCTTCTGGTGATGCATAAAAACGATCGCCGAGAATCGGATGCCCCAGCGCCAGCATATGCACACGCAATTGATGCGAACGCCCGGTAATCGGTTTTAACACCACTCTTGCCGTGTTATCCGCCGCATACTCCACCACTTCATATTCCGTCTGCGCAGGTTTACCCGTTTCGTAACAGACTTTCTGTTTCGGGCGGTTTGGCCAGTCGCAAATCAGCGGCAGATCCACCAGACCTTCTGCGGGGGATGGATGCCCCCAGACGCGGGCCACATACTGCTTTTTCGGCTCGCGCTCGCGGAACTGGCGTTTTAACTCCCGCTCCGCGGCTTTGGTCAGCGCCACTACAATCACGCCGCTGGTAGCCATATCCAGACGATGCACCGATTCTGCCTGCGGATAATCACGCTGAATGCGCGTCATCACGCTGTCTTTGTGCTCTTCCAGACGACCCGGCACTGACAACAAACCGCTCGGCTTGTTGACCACCATAATATGGTCATCCTGATACAGGATAACCAACCAGGGTTCCTGCGGTGGATTGTAGTTTTCCATCCCCATTTTCGGCTCCGTTACTGATGCGTTACAACGATCAAACGCAGGGCATCCAGACGCCAACCTGCCTGATCCAGGCTTTCCATTACCTGCTGACGGTTGCTCTCAATGGCGGTCAGTTCGTCGTCACGAATGTTCGGGTTCACTGCACGCAGAGCTTCCAGACGAGACAGCTCGGCAGACAGTTTTTCGTCGGCTTCGTTACGCGCTGCATCAATCAATGCACGGGCAGATTTCTCGATCTGCGCTTCACCCAGTTGAAGGATAGCGTGAACATCCTGCTGCACGGCGTTAACCAGTTTGCTGCCGGTGTGACGGTTAACCGCGTTAAGCTGGCGGTTAAAGGTTTCAAACTCTACCTGCGCCGCCAGGTTGTTGCCGTTTTTATCCAGCAGCATACGTACCGGCGTCGGTGGCAGGAAGCGGTTGAGCTGCAACTGCTTCGGAGCCTGGGCTTCAACCACATAAATCAGTTCCACCAACAGCGTACCTACCGGCAACGCTTTGTTTTTTAACAGTGAAATCGTGCTGCTACCGGTATCGCCAGAAAGAATCAGATCCAGACCGTTGCGGATCAGCGGATGCTCCCAGGTAATAAACTGTGCATCTTCACGCGCCAGCGCCACTTCACGATCAAAGGTGATGGTGATGCCATCTTCCGACAGGCCAGGGAAGTCCGGCACCAGCATATGATCGGACGGCGTCAGCACGATCATGTTGTCGCCGCGATCGTCCTGATTGATACCGATAATATCGAACAGGTTCATGGCGAAGGCGATCAGGTTGGTATCGTCATCCTGCTCTTCAATGCTTTCTGCCAGTGCCTGGGCTTTTTCGCCACCGTTGGAGTGGATTTCCAGCAGGCGGTCACGACCCTGTTCCAGCTGTGCTTTCAGCGCTTCATGTTGCTCGCGGCAGTTTTTGATCAGATCGTCAAAGCCTTCGGTTTGATCCGGTGAAGCCAGATAGTTAATCAGATCGTTGTATACGCTATCGTAAATAGTGCGTCCGGTCGGGCAGGTGTGCTCAAATGCATCCAGACCTTCGTGATACCAGCGCACCAGCACCGACTGAGCGGTTTTCTCCAGATAAGGCACATGGATCTGAATATCGTGCGCCTGGCCGATACGATCCAGACGACCAATACGCTGCTCCAGTAGATCCGGGTTGAATGGCAGGTCAAACATCACCATGTGGCTGGCGAACTGGAAGTTACGTCCTTCAGAACCGATTTCTGAGCACAGCAGTACCTGTGCGCCGGTGTCTTCTTCGGCAAACCAGGCGGCAGCGCGGTCACGTTCGATAATCGACATACCTTCGTGGAACACCGCAGCGCGAATACCTTCACGTTCGCGCAGTACCTGCTCCAGTTGCAGCGCAGTGGCAGCTTTGGCGCAGATCACCAGCACTTTCTGAGAGCGATGGCTGGTCAGGTAGCCCATCAGCCACTCAACGCGCGGATCGAAGTTCCACCAGGTGGCGTTATCACCTTCAAATTCCTGATAAATACGCTCCGGGTAGAGCATATCGCGAGCACGATCTTCCGCACTTTTACGTGCGCCCATAATGCCGGAGACTTTAATAGCCGTCTGATACTGCGTCGGTAGCGGCAGCTTAATGGTGTGCAGCTCGCGTTTCGGGAATCCTTTCACACCGTTACGGGTGTTACGGAACAGCACGCGGCTGGTGCCGTGGCGATCCATCAGCATCGAAACCAGTTCCTGACGGGCGCTCTGGGCATCTTCGCTGTCGCTGTTTGCTGCTTGCAACAGCGGCTCGATATCCTGCTCGCCGATCATCTCGCCAAGCATGTTCAGTTCGTCATTGCTCAGTTTGTTACCTGCCAGCAGCATTGCAACGGCGTCCGCAACCGGACGATAATTTTTCTGCTCTTCAACGAACTGCGCAAAATCGTGGAAACGGTTCGGGTCCAGCAGACGCAGACGGGCGAAGTGGCTTTCCATCCCCAGCTGTTCCGGGGTCGCGGTCAGCAGCAGAACGCCCGCACGTGCTCTGCCAGTTGTTCAATGGCCTGATATTCACGGCTTGGCGCATCTTCGCTCCACCACCGTGATGCGCTTCATCGACCACCAGCAGGTCCCATTCGGCTTCACAGAGATGTTCCAGGCGCTGTTTGCTACGACGGGCAAAATCCAGCGAGCAAATCACCAGCTGTTCGGTGTCAAACGGGTTGTAAGCATCGTGCTGAGCTTCGGCATAACGCTCATCATCAAATAGCGCAAAGCGCAGGTTGAAACGGCGCAGCATTTCTACCAGCCACTGATGCTGTAAGGTTTCCGGGACGATAATTAGCACACGTTCAGCAGCGCCAGAGAGCAGTTGCTGATGCAGGATCATCCCGGCTTCAATGGTTTTCCCTAAACCCACTTCGTCAGCCAGCAGGACGCGCGGCGCGTGGCGGCGACCAACATCATGAGCGATGTTGAGCTGATGCGGGATCAGGCTGGTACGCTGACCGCGCAGGCCGCTGTACGGCATACGGAACTGTTCGCTGGAATATTTACGCGCGCGATAACGCAGCGCAAAGCGGTCCATACGGTCAATCTGCCCGGCAAACAGACGGTCCTGCGGTTTGCTGAACACCAGTTTGCTATCAAGGAAAACTTCACGCAGGGCTACGCCGGACTCTTCAGTATCCAGGCGAGTACCGATATAGGTCAGCAAGCCATTTTCTTCTTTTACTTCTTCGACTTGCATCTGCCAGCCGTCATGGCTGGTAATAGTATCACCAGGGTTGAACATCACGCGGGTCACGGGGGAATCACTGCGTGCGTACAGACGGTTTTCACCAGTAGATGGGAAAAGTAAAGTGACAGTTCGCGCATCCACCGCGACAACGGTTCCAAGTCCCAATTCGCTTTCTGTATCGCTGATCCAGCGTTGACCAAGTGTAAAAGGCATATGTGTTCGGCTCTATATCTTTAATTGCAGGCAATAACCACCCGCTACCGTGCTAGC
>SCPN01000728.1_pt1 | contig 38020 bp, 60 predicted proteins | sample 6106831 | NCBI WGS metagenome assembly SCPN01 (sample SAMN10720447, study PRJNA508395) | human gut metagenome | isolation source: Participant 1, 0 month | reverse complement strand
GTTCGTGTAAGATCCTTCCTTTGGATGCTCTTTTTGCGAATCCATGATTGCGGATACACTCCCTCGAATAATTGCGTATTGATTTCTATACTGATCCCCTACGATTGGCTGGAAGAAGCAGGTCGGATTGCCGGTATGACATGCCGCTCCTACCTGATCGACTTTTGCAAGCAGGGTACTTTCTTGTCACATCGATGGTATCAGGGATTTGACATACTGAAAATGTCCGGATGTCTCGCCTTTTGTCCAGAGACTCTGTCTGCTCCGGCTGAAATAGGTCATCCGTCCGGTTTTCACTGTTTTTTCAAATGCCTCCTGATTCATGTATGCCACCATCAGCACTTCGGACGTCTTATAATGCTGTGTGACAACCGGAAGTAATCCATCGGAATTTAATTTAAATTCGGAAAAATCCATCAGACTCTCAAAGGATGTCATACGAATTCCTTTCTGGCTGCACTCTTCTTTGAAATCAGCACAATTGATTTCTCTCTGACTCACATACATTCCAGAAAGTCCTTTCACACCCGGGCATTCCAGGATCTTAAAAAGCTCTTCCTTTTCCAGTGTATCGGTCACAACCACACACGGAATATCCGTAATATTTACAACGGAATTCAGATCCAGACGGTGCATAAATACAATCTGGCTACTGTAAGTCTGGATCAGATGCTGCTGCTTAAATAATGCATCAAAGTCATTCAGTGACACCGCGATCTTCTCTTTTCCAAACCGCTTTGCCACCTCTTCGATCAGTTTCTGTGAATCCGGCTTTGAAAAATTCAGCATGGCACGCTTTGCACCGGTGTAGAGGATTTTCTTGACATCCTCCTGCCGCTTTACATTTCCTCCGGCAACCATCGGAATCCGAATCACGCGGTTGATCTTTTTCATCAGTTCAATGGACTCATCATGATCCTGGTCCGTATTTGACAGGTCAAATACCAGAAGTTCATCCGCCCCGTTATCGCTGTACTCTTTTGCCAGCGCGATCACATCTTCAGATACAACTGTCGGGTCATCAAACCATTTTACCGCCTTCCCTCCAAGGATAAAATGCAGGGAATCAATCTTTATAACTCATACGAGAAACTCCTTTTATCTTTTTACAGACTGCCTTTTGTAGACCACACTTCTTTCATCCGTGGTTCTTCGGATACAGCCATATCAAGCGCTTTTCCAAATGCTTTAAATAACGCCTCTGCCATATGATGGTTGTTGCCGCCATCCAGGACTTTCAGGTGCAGGTTCATTGCACCGCTGTAGGAAACAGCATAGAAAAATTCTTTCACCATCTCCGTGTCCAGTTCTCCTAATTTGTCACAGGTAAATGTGGCGCCAAAATTCAGATATGGTCTTCCGGAAAGGTCGATTGCCGAAAGCACCAGCACCTCATCCATCGGAAGCATAAAATGTCCATACCGCTTGATTCCTTTTTTATCTCCCAGTGCTTTTGCAATGGTCTGCCCCAGCACGATTCCGGTATCCTCGATCGTGTGATGGCTGTCTACCTCCAGATCTCCGGTAACTTTGACAGTCAGATCAAAAAGTCCATGTCTTGCAAAGCCGGAAAGCATATGGTCAAAGAAACCGATGCCAGTAGAAATGTCAGTCTTTCCTGTTCCGTCCAGATTCAGTGTCATCTCGATCTGTGTCTCTTTTGTCACACGACTGCAGGATGCAACTCTGCTCTCCATCTTTTAGTCCTCCTCTTCAAAACGTACATGGATCGAATTGGCATGCGCAGTCAGCTGTTCCGCTTTTGCAAAGCTTTCGATATCCTTATGTACCTTCTGCAGTGCTTCTCTTGAATAAGAGATGATACTGGATTTCTTAATGAAATCGTCTACAGAAAGCGGGGAAAAGAATTTAGCGGTTCCGTTTGTCGGAAGGATATGGTTTGGTCCGGCGAAATAATCGCCCAGTGGCTCACTTGCGTATTCCCCGATAAAGATAGCTCCTGCATTGCGGATCTTCGTCATCACTTCAAATGGATTTTTTGTCTGGATTTCCAAATGCTCAGATGCGATCTCATTTGCCACGTCGATCACATCTTCCATCGTATCGGCAAGCAGAATATATCCGTAATTATCCAGAGATTTGGAAATGATCTCTGCTCTTGAAAGTTCTTTTAAGAAACCATCTACCTGATCGGATACCTCATGTGCCAGCTTTTCACTTGTCGTAACAAGAATTGCGGAAGCGAGCTCATCATGCTCTGCCTGGGAAAGCAGGTCTGCCGCAACATATCTCGGATTAGCTGTCTCATCTGCCACAACCAGGATTTCACTTGGTCCTGCAATGGAATCAATGCTGACATGACCGTAAACTGCTTTCTTTGCAAGTGCTACATAGATATTTCCAGGTCCTACGATCTTGTCAACCTTCGGGATACTCTCTGTTCCGTAAGCAAGGGCTGCAATTGCCTGTGCACCGCCGACCTTGTAGATCTTATCCACACCGGCTTCTTTGGCTGCAACCAGTGATTATTCGGACTTACTTTTCCATTTTTTCCAGGAGGCGTTACCATGATGATCTCATCCACACCGGCAACCTTTGCCGGCATCACATTCATCAGTACCGAAGACGGATAAACTGCCTTTCCTCCCGGCACATACACGCCGACTCTGTGAAGCGGAGTGATCTTCTGCCCAAGAATGGTTCCGTCCGGTTTACTGTCAAACCAACTGTTCTGACGCTGTTTTGCATGATAACTTTCGATATTGTCTTTTGCTTTGCGGATGACTGTAAGAAGTGTATCATCAACCTGCGCATATGCTTCTTCAATTTCTGCATCTGTGACTTCAATCGTATCTGCAGTAAGCTCTGCTCCATCAAATTTGGCAGTGTATGCAAAACTGCCGCATCTTTTCTTCTTTTACTTTATCTAAAATTTCTTTTACGCTTGACTCATACTGTCCATAATTGTTCGGACTTCTTTTCAGCAGATCTTCCAGCAGATTTTTCTTTGTATCGCTGTTCAGCTTTTGTATTCTCATGTGCATTAAGCCTCCCTTTTTAATATACTTCTGAGTTTATAAAGAAGTTCCTTGATTCTGTCATTTTCCAGACGCATGCTGACCGGGTTTACGATCATACGTGCTGATAACGGGCAAACCTCATCGAGAACTACAAGTCCGTTCTCCTTCAGGGTGGATCCGGTTTCCACGATATCCACAATCACCTCTGAAAGACCAACGATCGGTGCAAGTTCAATCGAACCGTTCAATTTGATAATCTCTACCGTCTGGTGTCTGGTATTATAAAAATAATCCTTTGCAATATTCGGATATTTTGTTGCCACACGGATCAGTTCGTGATTCTCCAGATATTTTTTCGCATCTGCCGGTCCGCATACGCACATCCTGCATTTACCAAAACCAAGATCCAGTACCTCATGTACCTTCTTTCCCGCTTCCAGAATCGTGTCTTTTCCGACCACGCCGATGTCCGCGCACCATATTCTACATAGGTCGGTACATCCGGTCCCTTCGATAAGAAAAATTTGAGTTTTAATTCTTCATTCACAAAAATCAGCTTTCTGGAATTTTTATCTTTCATTTCCTCACAGGTGATCCCCAGTTCTTCCAGAAGCTCCAGTGTCTGTTTTGCGAGCCGCCCCTTACAGAGCGCAAATGTCAAATATCTTGTGTCTTTCATCGTCTCACCCCTACCCTACAATTTTCTCTTCGCCGGTCATCAGGTTCACCATCTGCACATCTCCTTTGCTGCGAAGATACAGCATGCTTCCTGCAAGACTGCGTTTTCCATAATCCACATAGAATTCCAGCGACTTATCCGATGCTTTCTGAAGGATCTGGGTATTCTTGTCCTTCCCTCTGAATTCCATGGCAAGCTGGATTGCATCCTTCAACCGTTCTTTATCATATAAGATCAAGGAACTCTTCTCGCCACTTGAGATCTGGATCTTCTGGCGGGAAAGTGCGCTCATCAGTTCATCTACTACGATCGCAAAACCGATCGCCGGCTCTTCTTTTCCAAACTTTTCAACCAGGTGGTCATAACGTCCGCCTTTTACAATGGCATCCCCGGTCCCAAAAGTATATCCCCGGAAGATAATACCGGTATAATATCCGTAAATTCCGCTCATGCTCAGATCAAACGTAATGTACTGTTCCATTTTGTAGACAGATAAGATCGCGTAGCTTTTTCGAGACGCCGGATTGCTTTCATCGCTTTTTTGCTTGGCGCTACCTTTTTCGCCTCTTCCAGGATCTCCACACCACCGACCATCTCTGAAAGTGCAGAAAATGCTTTTCTTGACACCGGTTTTGCATCAGCCTCTTCTAAAAGTTCGTCTGCACCGAAAAAGTTCCGGTTGTTAATCAGCTCACGCAGACGTTCTTCTGTCTCATCATCAATCTCGGATTCCTCGATCAGACTCTGGAAAAAGTCTACATTTCCTATACTGATCTGAAATTCTTCCAGTCCGGCATTCTTCAGACAGTCAATGACAAGTGCCAGCATCTCCGCATCAGCGTCCGCCACATCCAGTCCAATCATCTCCGCGCCCATCTGGGTACTTTCCTTTAATCGTCCCTGATAACTGGAATGATTGATAAATGTATTCCCCACATAGCAAAGCCTTGCCGGGAATTCATCATCCTTAAATAAAGTTGCCGTCGCACGTGCGATCTGCGGAGTGATATCCGGTCTTAACACTTCAGTGTGTTGCCGTCTCTCAAAAAAATTTCTATATAACTTCAGGAATGGTTCCGATCTCTTTTCTGAATACATCAAAATATTCATACATAGGAGTCTGGATATCATGATATCCGTACAAAATGCAGAGTCTTATGAAGTCGGTTCTGAAGTGCCAGCTTTTGGCGCATTCTTCGTGATAAATGTCTCGGACCCCTTCGGGTGTATGTAATAACTGCTCCATAGATTGTAACTCCTCTTTTTTGTTTATTTGTCACTTTAGCATGTTACCATATTAAAATGTGACCTTGTTGTATTATACGAACTTTGACGCGGCTTGTCAAGCCTGCATACTCAGAAGTTCTATCCTGCTAATCTCTTTTCCATGCTTCTTATCTTTCTTCCCGGTGATCCAGATCCTTCTGGAGCATCTCCAGATACGGAACGAATACGCCCTGCCTTAGCTGCATAAAATATTCCTCATCCAGTTCTTCAAAGCGTACGCTTTTCCGTCCGCCCTGCTTCATCCGCTCCCAAAACACTTCTATTTCTTCAAAACGCATGTAATAAAGCAGGTTTTTTGTACTGTAATAGATAAGAAAAAAGGAAATTCCATCCTGTTTTTCAAAATCCCGCATAAAGTTCATCTGGTGTTCATGGATATTGTGTAGTGGAAAGGTATCCATACTGCACTCTTTTGCGTCAAAACATACGGGAATTCCCTGTACTGCTCCAATATAATCGACCGTACTGCGCTGGTCAAAATAGGCCAGCGTGATCTGGCGGTGATCTTTGTCCATTCGTACCGGAGTGATCGGTGTCGGGATTTTCTGAATGAGCGCCAGTCCCTGCTGCTGATAGCGTTCATTCGTCCGATTAATAAAATCCTCCAGGGTTGAACCTCTTAGCCCTCTTGAATTCCAGGTTCCCATTCTAATCCTTCTCCTTTTATGATGGTTGTAAATCCTTCCGGAAGAGGCGCGGAGCTCCTTTTCCGATACCTTTGCAAGCGCATCCTCTCTTTTGAACTGCATTTTCCATGCATGTAAAAGTTGATATTTTAACGCATATTTTTTCCTGAAAATAGAATTGACCTTTGGATTACCATACTTGCTATCCCCGATGATCGGATGACCGGTCGAAGACAGATGTGCACGGATCTGATGGGTCCGTCCGGTGATCAGATGCAACCTTCAGAATCGTCTGCTGACCATTATCCGCAAGCGGAATATACTCTGTGGCTATCGGCTTTGCCTCGCCTTTTGCTTCTTTCAGAATTTTCACCTGATTGGTCATCTCATTTTTCAGAAGATATCCTTCGATCTTCTGACGGTCTTTTATCACCCCATCCACGATCGTGAGATAATATTTTTTCACGGTCCTGTCTCTTAAAATCTCGCTGAGCTGCTGTAATCCCGCAAGGCTTTTCCCTGCGGTTACAAGACCACTGGTATTCCGGTCCAGGCGGTTACAGACAGATGGGCGGAAAGTAGCAAGCTCAGCTAGTTTCAGATCGCCTTTTTTCAGCAGATAAGCGATCATATATTCATTCAGGGAAAGGTCAGACGGTGCTGCTTTCTGGGAAAGCATGCCTGATGGTTTGTTCAGGATCAGAATATCCGGATCCTCATAGATTACCGACAGCCGAATGCTGCTTTCCATTGCCCGTGCAAGATCTGCCGGAAGCTGCTTTTCTGCTCCCGGTGCCCCTGCGAATTTCTGCCAGGTATCATCTGAGAGAAATACTTCAACCTGGTCTCCTTTTGTCAGTTTTTCATTTCCCTGCGCTTTTTTCCCGTTTAACTTGATGTTCTTTTTCCGCAGCATCTTGTAAACAAAGCTCATCGGCGCATTACTTAAATATTTTCCAAGAAGCTTGTCCAGACGCTGTCCTGCTTCATTTGACGAAACGGTTATTTTCTGCATGCTTTTAATTCCTCCTGCTTTTTACAGTGAAATGTCCAGAAGGAGTCCTTTGATCATCTCTTCGTGTTTTCTTGTATCCTGCTGTTCTACAGAAGCAATGTTGTTCATTCCCTCGGCGCGGGTCAGAAATGCTTTGTAATCATGGAAAAGCTTGACCACCACCTTGTCGAACTGGTTCTGCTTCATAATGGATTTGATATGCTTTGCGGCATAGTCCACATCCACTTTTTTCACCGGCACATAGCCGCAGATCGTATTGTTGTAAATTGCAACAGCTGCTACCGGCATTGCCTTTTTCTCACTGGTGATCACAAGATCGTATGCAACGGTAAGTTCTTCGGTGACAGCCGAGATTTCAAGCTCAGTTGCCTCATCGATGGAATCATGCGGCATGACCATGATCAGATTGACCAGGATCCGGCTTGCCGGAAGACATCCGAGTACCGCTACTACAGTGAGCAGATTGAGCTTTGTCTTTGTTGTTACATAACCGGCGATCACCAGTGCGGCAACCAGTCCAAAAGAGACAACAGCTTCCAGTATCAATAATCGTTTTCTTCTGCGCAGATAACCTGCATCTCCTTTTTGTATCTTCATCTTGTCTTTCGCTTACTCCTTCGTTATTTTCTCCATCATTGACATGGCTTTTAAGATCATTCCATGCGGAAGCACTTTGGTTGCTGCTTCTGCCCCTTTCATTGCCGTGCCATATACAGAAACCTCTTTTTTGTATTTGGCATCAATGAGCGCCTGCTTTACAACCTGTACCGGATCTGCCATCACAGCCTCTTTCATGCCACCGGGCAACTTCCCTGACACTTCAAAAACGGAGGTCCACAGGTCCCGGGCAGACCGCTGTGACGAAGATTCCTTTTTCCTTAAGTTCAGCTGCAAGGCTCCTTGAAAAGCTCAAGTACATACGACTTTGTCGCTGCATAAACTGCGAATTTTGCCTGCGGGCAAAAAGCTGCTGCGCTTGCCAGGTTGATGATCCTGGTTCCTTTATGCATCCAGGGCAGACAGATTACAGTCATCTCGGTCAGTCCCCGCAGTTCAAGGTCGATCATGCGGAGCTGAAGTTTCTTGTCTTCCTTTGCAATCTCCTCTACTGTCCCGGTCTTTCCGAATCCTGCTGCATTGACCAGCATACGGATATCAGGATTCTGATTCTCCAGTCGGTTTTTCACCTGCTTGTATACCAGATCCTCTTCCATGTCCCCTGCAAAGATCCGGATATAGGTCTTGTGGCTTTTCTTGATCTCTTCCAGCTTCTTTTCACTGCGGGCAATCACCCAGATTTCGTCAGTTCCCTGTAAAACGTTCAATCTGTCTGACAAATTCTTTTCCCATGCCGGAGGATGCCCCGGTAACAATCGCAATCTTCATCAAGCGGTTCTCCTTTCTTCTGTGACTACTTCCGTTTGTGTACATACGGATGGATTTCTTTTCTGCAGTCTTGACGAGGACTCACCTCTGACCGTTTCCTGTAGATGCAGGCTTTGTATTCTTATGCCCTGCATTTGAATTTTTATAATTTCCGTTTGTCTTTCCTGGATTTTTGTTATTTCCATTCGGGTTTTTGCTCTTTCGCTCCGTGCCGCCATGGTTTCTTCCGCTGTATCCATTCTTCTCCTGCATTTTTTCCGAATGCAGCTTTCTCGGACGGATCAGACATTTCTCATCAAATCCTACCAGATCCATACGGTCTGCGATTCCGCAGTGCCTCCATGACCAGATCATAATTCTTCGGATTCCGGTACTGGATCAGTGCTCTCTGCATCGCTTTTTCATGCGGATTTTTCGGCACATACACCGGCTTCATCGTCCGCGGATCTACACCGGTATAATACATACAAGTGGAAATCGTAGACGGTGTCGGGTAGAAATCCTGTACCTGCTCCGGCATATAACCAAGATCCCGCAGATATTCGGCAAGCTTTACCGCTTCTTTCATAGTAGAACCCGGATGGGACGACATCAGATACGGAACCAGGTACTGTTTAAGTCCTAGCCTTTTATTGATCTCTTCGTATTTGTGAGTAAAACGTTCATAAACCGCATTTTCCGGCTTGCCCATCATCTGAAGAACCGGGTCTGCCACATGCTCCGGTGCAACTTTCAGCTGACCGCTGACATGATACTGACACAGTTCTTTGAAAAACGTGTCATCCGGATCCGCCAGCAGATAGTCAAACCGGATACCGGAACGGATAAATACTTTTTTGACTCCAGGTATCTTTCTGAGATCCCTGAGAATGCTTAAGTATTCTTTATGATCTGCGATCAGATTTTTACACGGCTTTGGAAAAAGACACTGTTTGTTCGTACATGCCCCATATTTTAACTGTTTCTTACATGCCGGTGCACGGAAGTTCGCGGTCGGTCCGCCTACATCATGAATATATCCTTTGAATTCCGGATCTTCCGGAAATGTCTTTGCTTCAGCGATCAGTGATTCCTTACTTCGTGTCTGAATGATCCTTCCCTGATGGAATGTCAGTGCACAAAAACTGCAGCCTCCAAAACATCCCCTGTTGCTGATCAGACTGAATTTGATCTCCCGGATTGCCGGAACTCCACCTGCCGTCTCATAAGATGGATGGTAGGTCCGCATGTAAGGAAGTGCGTAGACATCATCCATCTCCTGCTGGGTCAGCGGTTTTGCCGGAGGGTTCTGTACCACATACAGATGATCCGAATAGGGCTCAACCAGCCGCTTTCCGGAAAATGGATCTGTGTTGCAGTACTGTCTGTAAAAGCTTTTGGCGTACAGAAGCTTATCTTTTTTCATCTCTTCATACGGTTCCAGAATCTCTGCATCATACACACTGTCCAGATTCTTGACCTTGCAGACTGTTCCATCGATATAGGTAATGTCCTTGATATCCAGTCCGGCATCCAGTGCCTCTGCAATCTCAATGATCGAGCGTTCGCCCATTCCATAAGAAACCAGGTCTGCACCCGAATCCAGAAGAATGGAACGCTTAAGCTGATTGGACCAATAATCATAGTGTGCAAGTCTTCTAAGACTCGCCTCGATACCACCCAGAATGATTGGTGTCTTCTTATATGTCTGACGGATCAGATTGCCGTACACAACCGCTGCATAATCCGGTCTCTTTCCCATCACTCCGCCCGGTGTATAAGAATCCTGCTGCCGTCTTTTCTTTGATACAGAATAATGGTTGACCATGGAATCCATATTTCCCGCCGACACCATAAATCCAAGCCGCGGCTCTCCAAATTCTGTAATACTTTCTTTATCCTTCCAGTCAGGCTGTGCAATGATCCCCACGCGGAAGCCATGTGCCTCTAAAAGGCGGGTGATGATCGCATGTCCAAAAGACGGGTGGTCTACATAGGCATCTCCGCTTACATAGACAAAGTCTACCTGATTCCACCCCCGTTCTTCCATCTCTTTCCTGCTGATCGGTAAAAATCCATGATTCATTATAATACCTCGTATGTCTGATTGGTAATGTCTTCATAGCTGTGAATAAAATAGTCGGCAAGTTCCCGCTTTTTCGCATCCTGTGGGCGTGAAAACCAGTCGTCCACCGCGCATACACGCATTCCTGCATTTTTCCCGGCAAGGATTCCCATCGGAACATCTTCAAATACCAGACAGGCAGAAGGATCTGCACCCAGCTGCCCAGCCGCCTTCAGATAAACATCCGGTGCCGGTTTCCCTTTATTCACTTCGCAGCTTGTACAGATCGTATCGAAAAGATGGGTGATCTGCCTTGCCTTTAAAAATTCTTCCACCAGTTTCCGGTCATTGCTGGTTGCGATTCCTGTCCGGATCCCTTTCTCTTTCAGCATCTCCAGAAATTCCTTTACCCTGGCTTTAGTGTGACCTCTTTTGTATATTTATCCACAGACATATCATACCATTCTTTTTTGATCTCCTCCACAGTATGCGGAAGCTCGGAAAAATCTTCAAAAAGTACTGCGCTGTCTCGGTATAGCTCATCCCTTCCATTGCCTCATGAAAATCTTCCGGCGGATTCAGATGATATTTTCTGATATAATCTTCATCTATCGCTGTCCACACCCACATGGAATCTACCAGAGTCCCATCCAGATCAAAAATGACAGCTTTAGTATGCTCTAACATAATTTTTTTATCTCCTCTTCGGTCAGTGACCGGTATTCTCCCTTTGTAAGTGTCTTATCCAGAACAAGGCTTCCCATAGAAAGCCGCTTCAGATAGATTACTTCTTTGCCGACTGCATGAAACATCCGCTTCACCTGATGGAAACGTCCTTCAGTGATCGTAAGCTCGATTTCCGACTCTTCCTCACTTTTTAGGATTCGAAGATCTGCGCTTTTAGCCGGCGTATCGTCTCCGATATCCACTCCATCTGCAAATGCTTTCACATCAGATTCATCTACCTTTCCCTGTACTTTCGCATAATACACCTTATCCACATGCTTTTTTGGGGAAAGCAGGCGGTGTGCCAGTTCTCCATCATTGGTGATCAGAAGAAGTCCTTCCGTGTCCTTATCCAGACGTCCTACCGGGAACAGATCATTTCTTTTTTTATCTGTGATCAGATCCAGAACTGTCTTGTCCCGGTCATCTTTTGTTGCGGAAATAACACCTGCAGGTTTATGGAGCATATAATACTCTTTTTTAGCGTATCCAATCTGTTTTCCGTCAAGACTTACTTTCTGTGTGGTCTCATCGATTTTAAGTTCCGGTTTTTTCACCGTCTCTCCATCAACCATAACACGTCCGCTGCGGATCAGCTTTTTGATTTCACTTCTGGTTCCCTGCCCCATCTCGGCAAGATATTTGTCTATGCGCATCATGCAGACTGATTCCTCCATCCAGGCAGATATTTGTTCTTCAAAGTTCCGTTCGTGACTTTTCCCCATCCAAGCGGGAAACCGTCTGTACAGACCAGATGCCAGCCTTTTGCCTTAGCCGGAATCAGATCCTCCACATCGATAGTCTCACCTTTCAGATAACGCATCAGTCGGTCATCATCAGAAGACAGGTTCAAAGTATGCGCGTACTCTTCCATTTTCAGGTTCATCGCCAGTGCCTGGCTCGGCTCAAAACGCTTTTTCTTCAGTTCGCCAAGGAGAAGTCCGCTTCTTAAAAATCTTGCGCCTTTCAGTTCCGGAAGATTCTCCGGCATATAGTACATGCGCTCTCCATGGATATCCAGTCTCCACGGCTTTAGATCCCACTTTACATCACGGAAGAATTCCTCCAGCTCTGCCGGGATTTTCTTCGCTTTCTGCTCTGCGACCGGGGAAGACGGGCAGATTGCATCCTCACTCTTTTTCAGCAGTGCGAGGTAATGTCCCTCCCCTTTCATATGATGTGGAAAAATACGGACAGTCTTAGAAAAATCCGGATCCTTTGACTTGGTTACTTCCGGCCTGCCCGGTGCAAATCCTTCATATCCTGCGATTTCCTGGATCTCGAATTCCGGATATTCACCGAGCAGATATTCGATCGTCCCCTCATTCTCCAGTGGATCAAACGTACAGGTTGAATACAGCATCATGCCACCCGGCTTTAACATTCTTGCTGCCTGGGTGATAATGCTTCTCTGCAGCTTCGAGAAAAATTCCGGTCCGTGTTCTTCCCAGGCTCTTACCATCTTTTTATCCTTACGGAACATTCCTTCTCCCGGAACATGGCGCATCGATCAGGATCTTGTCAAAATAACCGCTGAAATAGCGTTCCAGTCGTCCAGGTTCTTCACTCATGACCAGCATATTGCCGATTCCGAAAACTTCCAGATTCTTTAAGAGTCCTCTTGCTCTGGAGCTGCTGATATCATTTGCGACCAGAACACCTTCGTTCTGAAGCTTCGCTCCAAGCTCGGTTGCCTTTCCACCGGGTGCGGCACAGACATCCAGTACCCGGTCCCCCGGTTCTACCGGAAGACGGTTCGCCGGTGTCATGGCACTCGGCTCCTGAAGATAATAAAGGCCGGCAAAATAATACGGATGCTTTGCAGGAGATATCTTCTCTCCGTCATAGTAAAAACCGTTGTCGATCCACGGGATCGGTGTGATCTCAAACGGACAGATCTTCACAAAATCCTCCACAGAAATCTTCTCCGTATTCACACGAAGTCCGTAATATCTTGGCTCGTCATAACATTTTATATAATCCTCAAATTCATCTCCGAGAAGTGCATGCATCTTTTCTTCAAATTCATTTGGTAAATTTATCATTCTTTCGTCCTCCATATCATTTAAGTATAGCATAGTTAGAAAGAACAGGAAAGTTTTTTCTCCCCGGCAAGTCTTAAAATCCAATAGGGATTGTAACTGGTTTCTTTGCCGTCCGGATACAGATAAATCCCCAGATGCAGATGCGTGGCAAACATCCCTTTCGTCCCCTCCGGACCATATCCGGTATTTCCCATAAATCCAATGATATCCCCTGCCTTCACCTCGTCCCCCTCCTGATAACTTCCATAAGAATCCAGATGTGCATAATAGAAATATGCACCAGACGGTGCGGTAATCCCGATCCTGTATCCTCCCTTTTCCAGCCAGCCTCTTGCCGATACCTACCCCATCTGTCATACTCACAACCGGATAGAGACCGGGGATATCTTTCGATGCCATCAGATCACAGCCTTCATGTCCCCTTTTCCTCCGTAGGTGCGCTCTCCCATCCAGCTGTCCACAAAAGATACCTGATACTGTGGATGTTTCGGTGATTCCGGAACAGGAAAATAGCGGATATCATTCCAAAGAGCTGTACAGATCTTTTCAAAAGATTTCCACTCTTCTTTTTCCGACCATTTTTCAAACAGCTCTTTTTCGTTATCCTGTGGAAACAGGCTGTTTTCCAGAAAATAAATGGCATAAAGTCTTCCTCTTTTTTCATGATCTGTCTTCGCAAGAACCTGGAAAAACGCCTCCTCCATCCCAAGCTTTCTGAATTCTTCTGTGCTTCCTGTTTTTAGGTTCAATCGGTTTTTTTTAGCTTTCTCGTTGATCTGTATGCTTGCTGCCACGCAAAAAATCAGCAATAAAAAAAGGAGCAGAAGCGATCTGCGTTCCAGTCTTTTTTTCAAGATTTCTCCATTTTTCTTTTATTCTATTCACACTGAATCTCTTCTATGCACATGTGCCCCGGTATATCTGTCTGCGTTTTTTCATAAACTATTGCAAAAGAATACGGCAGGTATACACGATGAAAACAAAAAAACTGTCTGTGTTTTTTCTGATCGGACTTTTCCTTCTGATGCTTTTTCCCCGGAAACCGTTGCCACAGGTGCCGCAAACGGACTGCTGCTCTGGTATAGGCAGGTGCTTCCGGTGCTCTTTCCTTTTCTTCTTATAACCGGTCTTATGATCCGCACAGAGAGCATTTCCCTGATCAACCATACCCTTCTCCAATTCTGAAGCCTTTTTGGCATTTCTGAAAATGCTTCTTTTTCGGTGGTCTGTGGATTTCTCTGTGGCTTTCCAGTAGGGGCGAAATCCTGCTCTGACCTTGACTGATAAGGGAAAATTTCTTCTGCCGAAGGAGAATACCTGCTTTCCTTCTGTAACAATGTCAGTCCTGCGTTTCTGACCGGTATGTGGCAGTACAGAGCCTCAAGCAGCCTGAAATGGCGCAGATCTGTCTGCTTTTTCCTATCCTTGCCGCACTGTGCTGCTCCTTTTTGTTCCGCAGATGGTATCTGCCGCGAAATCCTTTTGCGGTCGTAGAAGAACAGGCTGATCCCAGACAATTTCTTCCTTTTTCCGAGGCTCTTGACGAAAGTATTCTGTCAGCATGTGATTCCATCACGAAAATCGGCGGATATATGATCGTTTTTTCAGTGCTCATTTCTTTTATGGCAAAACTTTCCTTTCAGAATTTCTTCTGGAAATTGTTGCTTCTTCCCGGAGTGGAACTGACCGGGGGAATCCGCATGCTCTGTCAGCTGGACCTTACTTCTGAACTGCGGTTTCTTCTCGTTATGGCGCACTGTTCTTTTGGAGGAGTCTGCGCGCTTTTCCAGACAAAATGCATGATCCGATCCCAGAACTGGTCTTTTCCTCGCTATATAGCAGAAAAGCTGATTACCGCAATGGTAACCAGCCTGTTCGCTTTTTGCTATATGAAATTGTTCGGATAAAGAACTTATTCCCTCTGTCCCTGATCCGTCTGTCCGGCTTCTCCGCCGAATTCTGCTTCCAGTCCGCGTGAGGACTTATCCGGAACTTCCAGTTCTGCACGGTTGTTACGGACAACATCATAACATTCCTGAAGTGATGTTACCAGACTGTCATACTTGCTTGTGTAACTGTCCAGTGTATGACCGATGATGCTTTCAGCATTGGCAAGAAGATCATCTGTATACTGCACTGCCCCGATACGGATATCGTTGGCATCATTGGTTGCATTATCCAGAATCTGCTGTGCCTGGTCTGTTGCTGCCATAACGATCTCGTTTGCCTGTGCGTATGCCTGCTGCATAATCTCATGCTCGCTTACCAGTTCGCTTGTCTGTGCATGTGCTTCTTCAATCATGCTTTCTGCTTTCTGTTGTGCATCCGCAAGGATCGCATCCTTGTTCGCAATGATCTTCTGATAACGCTTGATCTCATCAGGTGTCTTCATACGAAGTTCACGGAGAAGTTCATCGATCTGGTCTTTATTCACGATAATCTTTGTAGTTGATAATGGCTGAAACTTACAACTGTCAATATATTCTTCGATTTCTTCAATGATCTGCTCAATACGGCTGCTCATAATTTTGCACTCTCCTTCTTGTCACAGACCTACTGTGACATCTTTTCTTTTATACTTTTGGCGACAGTCTCCGGCACGAACTGGGAAATATCCCCCCCGAAAGCTGCGACTTCTCTTACGATTGTAGAGCTAAGGTAAGAATACTTGAGATTGGTTGTAAGGAACATGGTTTCTACTTCCGGTTCAAGCTTATGATTCGTCTGTGACATCTGGATCTCATATTCAAAATCTGTGATCGCACGCAGTCCGCGAATCACAAGACGTGCCTTTTGCTGTCTTGCAAATTCTACAAGCAGCCCGTCGAAAGGCACTACTTTCACGTTGCCGAGATCTTTTGTCACTTCCTTTAACATTTTAACACGTTCTTCTACAGAAAACAACGGGGTTTTTGCTTTATTCATCAATACTCCGATTATAAGTTCGTCTACAATTTTACTGCTCCGGGTAATAATATCCAGATGTCCGAAAGTTACCGGGTCAAAGCTTCCCGGATAAATCGCTCTTATCATGAGTCTACTCCTCCACAGATATAAATACATGCATATTAGTCTTGTATTTCTTTTGTTTGATCATTGAAAACCAAGTTCCTCCAAATAAGAAAATCAGTCGCCAAAGATGCTTCCACGATGATCAGTGCATCCTTTTCCAGCAAGTCTGATTTTGCAAGATAAGTAAGCACCTCTTTTTCCAGCATATGGTTGTACGGTGGATCCATAAACACATAATCGAATTTTTCTCTTCCATCCAGCCTGCGAAGTGCCGAAAATACATCCTCCCGGATTACTTCCGCCTGGTCTGCAAGCTGTGTCTTTTTCAGATTCTCCATAATGCACTGGATTGCATTGGATTGTTTTCCACAAAAACCGCCTTTTTTACCTCGGCTGATCGCCTCAATCCCGATTGCCCGCTTCCGGAAAAAAGATCCAGAAATGTACAATCGCAGAGTCCGTGTGCGATCATATTGAATAAGGTTTCTTTGGTTCTGTCGGTTGTCGGACGTGTCTCCATTCCTTTTACCGTCACAAGTGGTATTCTTCTGGCTTTCCCTGCTATGACTCTCATCTTATCGTTCTCCTGATTTATGATGTCAGAAACTACTCCATCATTCCAAAACATAGGGTGTTTTGTCTTTTAACCCTGACAACATATTATACTTTTTTGTGATTATTTTGTCAATTTCTCCGCTTGTATTTTACCAGATACATTTTTTATATCTGTCTTTTTTCAGATACAAAGCTCTACTTTTCCGACTCCATATGTGCCTGATGGACAGTGATCTGCTGATATGGAATAGCAATATGATTTTCATCCAGTGTCAACTTGATATTTTCCAGCATCCGCCATCTTGTCGGCCAATACTCTTCACTTTTTACCCAGGCACGGACACCAAGCACCACTGAACTGCTCCCAAGCTCATTTACAAAGACATTATGTTCCATACTTTGGATGACGGACGGATCATTTTTTACAAGTTCCTGCAACAGTTTCTTGGCAAGGCGCAGATCCGCTTCATATGCAATATCCACCTTCAGATCCAGCTGACGGTAATCTTTGTCCGTCACATTGGTAAGGCTTGTGTTGGCAAGTGTTCCATTCGGCACAATGATCGTCTTGTTGTCAATGGTGGCAAGCTTAGTGTAGAAGATCTGGATCTCTTTGACCGTTCCTTCATTGCCATGGCTGTCTTCTATAATATAATCCCCAACAACAAAAGGCTTCAAAAATAAAATCAGCATCCCACCGGCAAGGTTGGAAAGGCTTCCCTGCAGGGCAAGACCAACTGCCACGCCTGCCGATGCAACCGTTGCTGCAATCGATGCAGATTCTACACCGAGCGAATTGATAATTGCCAGAAACAGCAGAATATGAAGTCCGTATTTCAACAGAGAATCCACAAACTGTCTTGCACCGGTATCCGAATTGGCGCGTTCCATGGATGCCCGCGTAATCTTGCGGATCCAGTTGATCACCTTATGGCAGATGATGAATATGAGCAGCGCCATCAGAATCGGATTCCAAACGCAATCAGGTCCGGACCTTTCTCCTGAATGAATTTGTTAAATCCGGTGATTGTATCCACCGTATCCTGCACGGTCTCCTCTACCTCACTTCCTGCGGCTGTCTGTGTCAAAAGCATGTTTTATCCCTCCTTCAGTGCAATAAATGCTGCAAGATTCCCCCTCTTTCCTTTGGATGCGCGATGGGAAAATAAAAGTTCCGGGTTGCAACAGGTACACACATTAGTAACCGCCATATGTTCCGGTCTGATCCCTGCATCTGTGAGAACCAGTTCATTTGCCTTCCAGAGATCCAGCTGGAACTTTCCATTCTCCTTGGCATAGAACAGACGGTCATATTCAGACTCTCTGAAATTTGCGCGGAACATATCGATCACATCTTCACTGACTTCATAGCATTCCTGACAGATGGACGGTCCCACACAGGCAAGGATATTCTTTGGATCACAACCGAATTCTTTCTGCATCTTTTCAACCGTCACCTGTCCCATCCGGTTCACAGTGCCTCTCCAGCCGGAATGGCTGGATGCTACCACCTTTTTCACCGGATCCAGAAACAGAAGCGGTACACAGTCCGCGTAAAATGTCACCAGACAGATCCCCGGTACATTTGTGATCAGTCCATCTACATCTGTGTAATCTTTTTCTCTTGTAACACCTTTGCCGGCATCTTCTCTTGTCACGATCCGTACGTTCGTCGTATGGGTCTGATGCGTGCAGACCATATGCTCCGGCTTCACGCCGATTGCAGCTGCCATTCTTCTGTAATTCTCGTCCACATGCGCGGGATCATCCCCTCTGGTATAGCTCAGGTTCATGCTTCCCAGGAAACCTTCACTCACTCCTCCAAGTCTGGTCGAAATTCCATGTTCTACAAGCCCTTCCTTTTCAAGGATCGGATATTTGAGAAATGGTACGCCAGCACTTATGCATTCGTCAAAGATATGCTCCTCGTTTTTATATTTTAATCCTATTTTCATCTGTACTCTCCCGTATTGTGATATCTGCAGGCAGCCATTTGCCTTTCCCCGGTATCATAACTCATACAATTCCAAAATTTCCGCAGTACTCAAATGCATTTTTCCGCAAAGAAATCTTATTCCCCGCGATTCCTATTACATCGAAGCGGCATGGTATCTCTGTGCAGCCGTTCTTCATCAGATAATAAACGGCCGCTCCGGACAGGCGCATCTGTTTGGGCACAGATACCGCCTCCAGAGCAGCCGAAAGCCCTCCTGTTTTGCGAAATTTCACCTCACAAAAGACCAGATATTCTCCGTCTTTTGCAACAATGTCAATCTCCGCATAACGGCAGCGGAAATTATACTCCAGTATCCGATATCCTTGCTTTTCCAGAAATTCACCTGCTATTTTTTCATATTTTGTACCGGTCCTTCGCCGGTTTTTTTCATTCTCCAATCGCCTTTTGGATCTGATCTTCTACCTGTTCTGACGGATTTTTATACGAAGTGTCCGATAAAACTTCTTCTGTGGATTGGTGTCGGTCCAAGCGTCTGAAGCGCTTTGATATGTTCTGCTGATCCATAACCTTTGTTGGACGCGAATCCATATCCCGGAAGTACCTTATCATACTCTTCCATCAGACGATCTCTTGTTACCTTTGCCACAATACTTGCTGCAGCGATGGATATGCTTTTCGCATCTCCCTTGATGATTGGAACCTGTGGAATCACAACCTCCGGAATGGTAACTGCATCATTTAAAAGCAGATCCGGCTTGACTTTCAAATTGCCAATCGCCTGACGCATGGCTTCGTAAGTTGCCTGAAGAATATTGATCTCGTCAATCCTTGCAGGAGAAGCCATCCCGAGACCTACCGCAACTGCTTTGTCCATGATCTCATCATAAAGCTCATCTCTTTTTGCTGCGGAAAGCTTCTTGGAATCATTTATATAAAGGATCTCGCACTCTTTGGGCAGGATCACGGCTCCTGCAACCACCGGACCCGCAAGTGGTCCTCTTCCCACCTCGTCAATTCCACAGATAAACGCATAGTCAGCATATTTTTCTTCGTACTGACGCATTTTCGCAAGGCGCTCTTTTTCGGCAAGCAGCTTTTCCTTCTGCTTTCTGTACTTTTCAGAAGCTTTTGCACACCGGCTCTGTCATCCGGCGCATAGACCTTCATCAGCTGCTCTCTTTCGGCATCCTCTGCCATTTTTAAACGGCTGTCGATCTCTTTGATACTTTCTTTACTCATGCTTTATCACTCCGATTTTGTTGAACGGATAAATTCTTACCCAGGCACGCCCAATCAGCATATCACGGGTAAGTACACCCACACTTGCCACACGACTATCCGAGCTGTGATTCCGGTTATCTCCCAGGACAAAATATTCATCATCTCCCAGTTTAATCGGCTCTGCTGCAATTCCCGGATCTTCCATCACCTCTGCACCATAATGTTCATCCAGCTTTTTGCCATTAATATACATATATCCATCGATCACCTGCACAGTCTCACCGGGCAGTCCAATGATACGTTTGATATAATAGGTATTCTCTGCATGCTGGTAAGGAAATACAATAATATCATATCTTTCCGGATCGCGGAAGCGGTAGCTGAGCTTATCCACGATCAGGTTATCTCCGTCTGAAAGTGTCGGCTCCATTGAATGACCGTCTACTTTTGTGCGCTGTCCGACAAAGGTGACGATCACCCATGTCAGCAGAACAATGACCAGAAGATACAGAAGAGTTCCTCCCAGTGATCTCCATATACTCTGCTCCTGCTCCGGAGCTTCTTCCTTGTTGTCTTCCTTACTCATTTGTATACTCCTTTACAAATTCAAGTGTGATCCTTCCAAGTCTTCCATTTCGGAAATCATCCAGCAGCATACCAGCTGCTTTTGCGGTATCTAATTCATTTCCACGCACCAGACAATGGCGGCTCTCAGCAATTGCTTCCAATACGCTGTAGCTGTTCTGCTTTTCGTTGATCGTATATTTCTCAGCAAGAACACCCGGATAAGCATCCTGCATAAAGCTGATCAGCTCCGCCGCAAGCTCTTCCAGATTCATGATCTCATCCTTGATCGACCCGATAAATGCAAGGCGCAGTCCCACCTGCTGGTCCTCAAACTTCGGCCAGAGAATTCCCGGTGTATCGAGAAGCTCTACGTTCTTGTTTAGACGGATCCATTGCTTTCCTTTGGTCACACCCGGTTTGTTACCGGTCTTTGCACAGGCTTTTCCGGCAAGTGCATTGATAAAAGTAGACTTTCCGACATTCGGGATTCCGACTACCATCGCACGGACCGGACGGTTCAGAATCCCTCTCTTACGGTCACGCTCTGTCTTTTCTTTACATGCTTCCTGGATTACTCCCTGAATAGACTTAATCCCAACGCCTTTACGGGAATTAACCTTAACTGCCGAATATCCTTTCCGCGGAAATAGCCGATCCACTCTTCTGTCTGCTTCTCATCTGCAAGATCTGCCTTATTGAGCAGGATCAGTCTTGCTTTATTCTTTCCAAGTTCATCGATGTCCGGATTCCGGCTGCTCATCGGAACTCTTGCATCAACCAGTTCGATCACAAGATCGATCAGTTTGATATTCTCCTGCATCATCCTTTTGGCCTTTGTCATATGCCCCGGATACCATTGAAAATTCATCCAGTTTCCTCCTTCTATTTACCAAGCAGTCCGAAACGGTCTTTCGGGGAAAGGATAAACCATACTTTCCCTTCAATCTCGGAACGCTTTACATTTCCAATATCAGCCATCCGGCTGTCTTCACTGCTCTCCCGGTTGTCGCCAAGGACAAAATACTCATCTCCACCGAGAACGATCTTCTCACTGGCAATACCTGTATCTGCAATTGCAGTAGTCTCATACTTTTCATTCAGCTTTCTGTTGTTGATATAAATCTCTCCATCCCTGATCTCAACACTTTCGCCCGGAAGTCCGATAATCCTTTTAATATAGGAATGAAGGTTCTCATTCCCCTTTGGTTTGAACACGATAATGTCTCCGCGCTTCGGTGTACTGGCATCATATACGATCCGGTTTACCAAAACCACATCCCCATTCCGAATCACCGGGTTCATGGACTCTCCGATATTACTGATCTGATGCCCGAAATACCACACAAACACAAATGCGCACAGGCAGACGAGGCACAATTTGGAATACCATCCAAATACTTCGGGAATCCATTTCAAATTGATATGTTTTCTATGCTTTCTGTCAAATCTGAGTTCTTTTCTTTTTCTATGTCTCATCTGTTATCATATCCTATATTAGCAAAAGGGACAAGTACCTGTCGTATTTGTCCCTCTTTAAGCATTTACTATTTTACTAATTCTTTAACTTTTGCTCTCTTACCTACACGATCTCTTAAGTAGTTCAGTTTTGCACGTCTTACTTTACCTTTACGAACAACTTCTACTTTTTCAACGTTTGGTGAGTGAAGCGGCCATGTCTTCTCAACGCCGATTCCGTTAGAGCTCTTTCTTACTGTAAATGTTTCTCTTGCTCCGCCGCCCTGTCTCTTTAATACAGTACCTTCGAATACCTGAATTCTCTCACGGTTTCCTTCTTTGATCTTACCATAAACTTTTACAGTATCTCCTACGTGGAATTCCGGAGCATTTTCTTTTAACTGAGCTGCTTCAATGTTCTTAATAATTTCGTTCATTTGTGTGATCCTCCTTCATATTTTGACGTTCTTAATACGCTTTTCTATCGTATCAGAGGACCATCTCTGTTTTCATCACAACGTGCTATATATTAACACATTATTCTTCATTTTTCAAGTCTTTTTCTCGATTTTCTATAATCTCTTCTGCAAGTTCTCTTTCTTTCATGGTAAGCTCTGCGTCTTCCAGAAGGTCCGGACGCCATTTTGCAGTACGGATCACTGACTGCTCTCTGCGCCATTTCTCTACATTGGCATGATGACCGGATAAAAGGATTGGTGGAACCTGCCTGTCGTGCCAGATCTCCGGTCTGGAATACTGCGGATATTCCAGGAGATTGTCCTGAAAACTCTCAAATTCGGCAGATACATCATTATGCAGAACACCGGGATCAGGCGGGATACCGCATCCACGATCATCATTGCCGGAAGTTCACCGCCTGTCAGTACATAATCGCCGGCTGACACATAATCCGTTACGATCTCCTCCAGCACACGTTCATCGATTCCTTCATAATGTCCGCACAAAAGCACCAGTTCGTCTTCTTTCGCAAAATCTTCTGCCATCTTCTGGTTAAACGGCTTCCTGGGGAAGAGATAAATCACACGTGGTCTCTTTCCTTCCGGGAGGGCTGCTTTTTCCTGAATGGCAAGATAAGTCTGGTAAACCGGCTCTGCCTGCATCAGCATACCTGCACCTCCGCCATACGGATAATCATCCACACTGCTGTGCTTGTTAAATGCGTAGTCCCGGATATTCCAGGCTTCAATCTCAAGAATTTTATTCTTCACGGCTCTTCCGATAATACTGGTTTCCAGACCGTTCATCACCATCTCCGGAAAAAGTGTCATGATATCAAATCTCATATTGTTCTCCTACTATTCTGTCGCTTAAATCAGTCCGTCCATCAGATGAACAGTCATTTTCCTATTCTCAGTATCTACATCCAGAATACAGTCATGGATTGCCGGAAGAAGCACCTCTGTGTGCGCCTCTGTCGATACACACATAGACATCATTCGCACCGGTTTCCATAATATCTTCCAGGACACCAAATTTTTCACCGTCCTCAGTGTAGACATCCATGCCGATGATATCTGCCATGTAATACTCATCCTCTTCCAGTTCCACGGCATTCTCACGAGATACAAGTAGCGGCATCTTTCTGTATTTTTCAATATCATTTATGTTATCGATCCCTTTGAACTTCAGAATCACATACTGTTTAAAGAATTTTACACCTTCAATTTCAAGGGGAATCTGTTCTTTTCCTGTATCAAGAACCACATCTTTCAGAGTACGGAAGCGATTTGGATCATCCGTTGTCGGAAATACTTTGACTTCACCTTTGATTCCGTGGGTAGATGTGATCACGCCAACTTGCAGGTAATCATTTTGTTGCATACTTTGTCCTTTCTTAGCATAAGATAAACTTTACACCGAAAAATTCTGTTTTAGTCTTTTGAAGCGACTTTTTCTCCAGCCTCAGATACAGTGAATCTGTCATTGGCAGCTTCACTTGCATACTAAGGTATGATAAAAAACGCAGATAAAAATAAATTTACCTGCGTTTTATTTTTATGCTATTGCATAATTTCAACCACGACTTTTTTGTCTTCTTTGGCCGCGGCTGCCTTTACAACGGAACGGATTGCTTTCGCAATTCGGCCTTGCTTACCGATCACCTTTCCCATATCATTATCTGCGACATGTACTTCGATCACGGTAGTCTTGCCTTCCTGTTTTTCCGTAACCACGACGCCTTCAGGATTGTCCACAAGTGCTTTCGTAATTACTTCTACTAAATTTTTCATCACTCGCACCTCCGCGAAGCAACCTATTTTTCAATACCTGCTGCCTTAAAGATTTTTCCAACTACTTCTGTAGGCTGAGCACCGTTGTTTAACCATTTCTTAGCTGCTTCTTCATCTACTTTGAATACGCTAGGATCCTGAGTTGGATCGTATGTTCCGATTTCTTCGATGAATTTTCCGTCTCTTGGTGATCTAGAATCAGAAACAACGATTCTATAGAAAGGAGCTTTCTTCTGTCCCATTCTTCTTAATCTGATTTTTACTGCCATTTTACTTTCCTCCATAAAACAATTTGTATTTATAATAGATTTATCTATATATCACGCATGGTCTGCGGAATATATCTGCTTTAGAAAGGCATCTTAAACTTGCCTTTTTTACCTTTCCCGCCCATCATTCCCGGGAAAGACTTCATCATCTTGCGCATCTGCTCGAACTGCTTCATCATCTTATTGACTTCCGAAATGTCAACTCCTGCTCCTGCTGCGATTCTTCGCTTTCTCTGCGGAGTGATGATGTCCGGATTCTAGCGTTCCTTGATCGTCATGGAATAAATGATTGCTTCGACTCTTGCCATCTTCTGTTCCGCATCATCCGCATCGATATCGGGCATCTTGCCTTTACCAAGACCACCCATGCCGCCAAGTCCGGGAAGCATATTCATGATACTTCCAAGACCGCCCATCTTGCGCATCTGTTTCATACTTTCCAGATAGTCCTCAAAATCAAACTGCGACTTTTTGAGTTTTCTGTCATCTTACGTGCCTGTTCTTCGTCGATCTCTTCGCCGGCTTTCTCGATCAGGCTGGTACATCCCCATACCAAGGATTCTGGAAGCCATACGATCCGGATAAAACTGCTCCAGATCTGATAACTTCTCACCCATACCCACATAAAGGATCGGGCATCCGGTGACTGCCTTGATCGAGAAGTGCCGCACCACCTCTGGTATCGCCGTCAAGCTTTGTGACGATTACTCCATCTATACCAATCTTCTCATTAAAGTTCTCTGCAACATTCACGGCGTCCTGACCGGTCATTGCATCGACAACGAGAATACTCTGATGAACCTCGACCGTGTTCTTAATCTCCTGCAGTTCTTCCATCATCTCTTCATCAATATGAAGACGTCCTGCAGTATCAGAATAATCACGTTATTGCCATTCTTTTCAGCATGCTCCAGTGCTGCTTTAGCGATATTCGCCGGCTTCTGGTTATCTCCCATGGAGAACACTTCCACACCCTGCTTCTCTCCGTTGATCTGCAACTGTTTAATAGCTGCTGGTCTGTAGACATCACATGCTACCAGAAGAGGCTTCTTACCTTTCAGCTTGAACTTTCCTGCAAGCTTTGCTGTGGTGGTTGTCTTACCTGCTCCCTGAAGACCCATCATCATAATGACCGTCTTCTGGCTTGGCTGGAATTTAATCTCCGTTGTCTCAGAGCCCATCAGATTCACCAGCTCGTCATTCACGATCTTGATCACCATCTGTCCCGGATTCAGTCCGCTCATCACATCCTGTCCGACTGCACGCTCCTGCACACTTTTTACAAAATTTTTGACAACTTTGAAGTTAACATCTGCCTCCAGAAGAGCCATCTTAACTTCACGCAGAGCCGCTTTTACATCATCTTCTGTAAGTCGTCCCTTGCTTCTTAAATTCTTGAATACGTTCTGAAGTTTTTCTGTCAAACTGTCAAATGCCATGTTATAACTCCTCTATGATCTCTCCTGAAAGCTTTTTCACTTTCTTTATCAGTTCTTTTTCGTCCTGCTCTTCATAATTCTCAAGAAGCAGATCGATCTCATGGACTTTTTTTTTCACAGACATGAACTTCTCCACCAAATGCAGCTTCGCTTCATAATCCTCCAGACTCTTGTTACAGCGCCGGATCATATCATGAACACCCTGTCTGCTGATCCCCGCATCTCTTGCGATCTCGCTGAGCGAATAATCTTCAAGAACTGCCTGTTCATAAATCTCTTTCTGATGTTTTGTTAAAAGCTCACCATAAAAATCATATAATAATGTCTGCTTTAAAATCTCGTCCATCACTTATCACCTGTGCTATCATATAACAGATTTTCATTAGTGTCAAGTATTTTTTCTTGACATTCAAGAAATTTTTCTACATGCAGGTTCCCATGTCCCTGTCTCTGGTCATAATACCTGCCCTTTTCACAGGAATTCCACAGTCTGTATTTAAGTTCCAGATTACACATATCCGGGTATTTCTGCAAAACCAGAGCCGCTGCCCCGGACACTACCGGGTTGCCAGAAGTGGTTTTTGGAATATAGGCATAAGGTCTCCGCACCGGATACAGGTAATTGCAGGAATAGATCCGGTTCCCCGGCACGGCAAGATCCGGTTTTTTAATACAATCTCCGGTCGGCCCACAGCCGGAATACTTCTTTCCCAGTTCTTCATCCGCCCCAACTGTAATTACCTTCCGGCTGTTTCCCGGTATCGTGACGCTCCCTTCCTTTGGTCCTTTGTTTCCTGCCGCCGTTACGACTACCAGACCGGCATCCCAGAGCCGTTCTACCCAGAACAGGAACAATTCATCTTCCGGATCCTTCTTATGAGGAAGAGTTCCAATCGAAATATTGACGATCCGGATCTTCATTTCCTTTTGTTTTAACAACACGTACCGGATCCCGTTTATCACATCCCGGATTTTTCCACCACCTCTCTGATTCAGCACCTTGACAGCAAAGATCTGCGCCTCCGGTGCCATTCCGCTGTACAGACCTCTTCCGCTTTTTCCATTTCCGGCAAGAATTCCTGCCACATGGGTTCCGTGTCCGTTGTCATCATATATGGTTTTCTTCCCCTGTACACAGTCCTTCCATCCCACGATGCGGCCGACAAGATCCGGGTGCTGTGTGATCCCTGTATCCAGAACGGCACAAACGACGCCCTTTCCAGTGATTTTGTTTTGCATTGTATCCGAACACCAGTAGTGGATTTTCCGTTTCAAATCTTTCATATTTAAAATATCCTTTTTCTATTAGAATATTCTTTCTGAAATCAGATGCCAATTTCTCCGGAACTTTTTTGAAACACTGACATGCCTCCTTACATATGATGAAGTGTAAAGAAACCTTACTGGAGGCTATCAAATATGAGTGAATTAAGTGCAACAAACTGCGGATGTGGAATTCTATGGATAACTGTGGATGTGGCTGTGGAATGTCTTCCTGCGTATGGATCATTCTTCTCCTCTGCTGCTGTGGCGGATGGGGACGCAATGGCGACGGATGTGGATGTGGAAATGACAGCTGCCTGTGGATCATGCCTTCTTCTATGCTGTGTGGTGGATTCGGTAACGGATTCGGCAACGGATGCGGTAATGGATGCGGATGTGGAAACGGCTGTGGCAACGGCGGATGCGGCTGCTAGTTACGAAACCAGATCTTATTCGTTCAGACGGGAGAGGCGGGAGACCGATTATATCCCATATGTTTTGTTTTGCGCTTCTCCGTTGCTTTTCGTGTTCCATAACGCCATCGCCTTTTCTTTCTTTCGCAAACATTCTTCATCCACTTCATAGATCGCATTCCATCAATAATAATCCGGCTGCTCATTTAATAAAATCCCTTCCATTAGTTCTTCCTTTACTTTATTATATGTAGGATCTCATATTTTCCGTCTTCTTTACATATATATTTATAACGCTGAACCGTGGAGGACATATGGAAAAGAAACCGCCCCTTGTCATGACGCCATTTGACGAGTCTCTCACGAATGATTTTCTCAACGCAAAATCAAATTCCCCTATCTGCCCGATCACGTTCAGCGTATAGCTGGCATTTATGTGAAACTTACGGAACTTATGAATGCCTTTTACTGTTTCCAACCTCCTTATTATCATAATCGCAGAGGGCGGCTACGAAAGCAGGAGAAAGATCCGGGCAGCATGTTTGAAGCAGTTGTACCCTATCTTTCTCCTGAAAAAAGAGAAATGTTCGATTCTTTTTCCGGAATATGGCAAATGATGGAAATGATGAAAGAGATGGACTTTGGAGATCCTGCAAATATGGCAGATATGATGAATGGATTTCAGGCAGCACAGGATATGACGGATATGATGAGTGGATTTCAGACAGAAAGGATGGATGAAAATGAACGAATGGATGGAGCATCCGGATCTTGCGAATCTGGATCCGCTGAAACAGGGCTGATCCGGACAGCAGCGTTGAAACCGGCGGCAAGAACGGGAAAGCACTGGTCCGGTGATGATGTCACTGATCACAGTGCGAATAAACAGGGAATCCAGTTTACCCCTAATGAAATTTCGCTGATTCTTTCAGCGTCAAAGAAGGGAAAAGCAAACAGGACAGGCACAGATTGACCAGATGGTGCAGATGATCCGGACAATACAGGCAGGAAAACAGCCACCAAGGTCCGGAAGGCAATAAAAATTGCCTTGCCCGACAATCAATGCTATAATGAACGGCGAAAGCACTTAGGAGGAACTGACAACGATCAAACTTACCAGAATACGACGGAAGCCGCTATCCGGGCTTTTCCACAAAAAAAAAGCACCAGTATCGAATCAAAGCTTACACTGGCGATCAGGGATGTAACCGGACAGTCCACACAGCTTTTTGCTGCCGTAAAGACGGAACCGGGTGTTCACGCAACACACCAGATTGTAAAGTTTTCAATTAGAAAGAATCTTTTTCAAACAATACAGAACTGTTAAAAATGAAATTAAACGCAGCTCTTCCGGCGGATATTGCAGTCACCTCGCTGGAAATCGCAGATGAACGTTTTGTGGCTTCTCTCGCGGTAAAAAGCTGTACCTATACCTGCCGGATTGCCACAGATCCTGCCGCAGCATTATTTTCCCGTCCGTACACCTGTGTTGTAACCGAGTCTCTTGACCTGGAATCCATGCAGCAGGCAGCGCAGCTTCTTACCGGTACGCATGACTTTGCCGCATTTTCAAACGGACGTACCAGAAAAAGTACAGTGCACACTGTAGAAACGATCAAAATTAACCGCGAAGACCAACTGATACAGATTCAGCTGACTGCAAATAGTTTTCTCCGGCATATGCCGCAGCTTCTTGCCGGTACCATTCTCACAGCTGGAAAAGAAAAAAAGACAGACGGAACTACGCTGACTCTCGCTGGTGTAGAATCAGCAGCTCCTGCCTGTCCTTCGCATGCATTCACCCTGACGGATGTACAACTCCGTTAATCTATCCTTCGATGATCTTCACATAAAAGGTACGGTTTCTTGGTCCGTCAAACTCGCAGAAATACAGATCTTGCCAGATACCAAAGACGATCTCTCCATCATGGATGATCAGCGTCTGTGACGGTCCGACCACCGTCGTCTTCATATGTGCATGCGAATTTCCTTCTGCATGCTGGTAGAAGAACTGTTCTGCCGGAAATACTTTTTCAAAGCCACACAACATATCATGCACCACATCCGGATCTGCATTCTCATTGATCGTAAATCCGGCTGTCGTATGTGGTGAGAAGATCACAGCAATCCCTTCTCTTACACCGCTTCTTTCGATGTCTTCCCTTACCATTTCTGTTACCTTTGTCATTTGCTGCGATGCGTTTGTCGCAATCTGATGTTCGTACAGATGCATATGCACACCTCCTTATTTTTCCAGATAAGCTTTAAGTCTCGGAAGCTCTCTTTTCATCATTTCATAGCCATGATCGTAGAAAGCCATCAGCTTATCATAATCTTTTTCCAGTCTGGATACCGGCTTCATTTCCGGGCGAAGGACGAAGATATTTCCTTCTTTTTCCAGCTTTTCTATGTATTCTTCTGTCCGGTTATACATCACCGGTCTTCCGAATACAGGTGCGGACAAGTGCCGGATATTTGCTGTACATCTTCCGGTATAACTTACCGACCGCTTTGGAAGTTGGTTTTTTGCGGTAGCCTTCCGGTCTCGTCAAAATGAGGAACTATTTTTTTCAGTCCCTTTTCCTGCACATGCTTTACCGGAATGGAATCGGCAAGTCCACCATCCAGATACGGAATCCCGTCTACATTTACAATTGGACATACCAAGGGCATACTGCTGCTGGCGCGGCAGATCTTCATCAGCCGGTCACTGTCGTTCTCTTCGGTCATATATTCGGCATTTCCCGTAAGACAATTGGTTGTCACGATCTCACAGGTCATTCCATTTGAAAAATAAGTATCAAAATCAAACGGAAAGAGTTCATTCGGATATTTATTGAATATCATATCCATATCCAGAAGACTTCTTTCTTTTACGAAATCTTTAAGTCCGTAATAATAGCTGTATTCCTTTCCTCTGTGGATCATACAGTCCCTTGTCCTGCCGATCTGCTTTGAGACATAATCGACTGCATTACAGGAACCTGCCGATACACCGACCACGTATGAAAAATACAGATCTTTTTCCATCAAATAATCCAATGCGCCGGAAGTAAATACACCTCTTGTTGCACCGCCTTCCAACACCAGTCCTGCTTCTGTCAAAACACTCGCTCCTTTCGTCCTACCATGCTGTATATTTCGTGTATGATTTATAAGTATACCACAAATTCTTCCTTATGTTAATGCTTATTCTCTTGCGAAAATTGTGCAGTCATGTTACCATAATGAACGTAATGCAAAAATTGAAACGATAATTCTATTTGAATAAGGAGAATTTTTATGATTAGTACAAGTAATATCACCCTCCGCGTAGGGAAGAAAGCCTTGTTTGAAGATGTAAATATCAAATTTACAGAAGGCAACTGCTACGGTCTGATCGGAGCGAACGGGGCCGGAAAATCTACATTTCTTAAGATCCTTTCCGGGCAGCTTGAACCGACCAGCGGAGAAGTCATCCTCACACCAGGCGAACGTCTTTCCTTCTTACAGCAGGACCACTTCAAATACGACCAGTATCCGGTTCTCGATACCGTAATCATGGGAAATGCCCGTCTTTACGAGATCATGAAGGAAAAAGAAGTGATCTATGCCAAAGAAGATTTCACAGACGAGGACGGGATCAAGGCAAGTGAACTGGAAGCAGAATTTGCAACCCTGAACGGATGGGAAGCAGAATCTGATGCCCTCTTCCTGAACGGACTTGGAATTGAGACAGAGCTTCACTACAATATGATGAGCGAGCTGACCGGTGCACAGAAGGTCAAAGTCCTTCTTGCACAGGCACTTTTTGGTAATCCGGATATTCTTCTTCTGGATGAGCCTACCAACCACCTGGATCTGGATGCGATCGCATGGCTGGAAGAATTCCTTGATCAACTTTGACAATACCGTCATTGTTGTTTCCCATGACCGTTATTTCCTGAATAAGGTCTGCACACAGATTGCCGATATCGATTACGGTAAGATCCAGCTCTACGCCGGTAATTACGACTTCTGGTACGAATCCAGCCAGCTGCTGATCCGTCAGATGAAAAAGACAACAAGAAAAAAGAAGAAAAAGATCAAGGAGTTACAGGACTTTATTTCCCGGTTCAGTGCCAATGCGTCCAAGTCCCGTCAGGCAACTTCCCGTAAGCGCGCCCTGGAAAAGATCCAGCTTGATGAGATCCGCCCATCCAGCCGTAAATACCCTTACATCGATTTCAAACCGAACCGCGAGATCGGTAATGAAGTTCTGATGGTCGAAGGCTTATCCAAAACCATCAACGGGGAAAAAATCCTGGACAATCTTTCCTTCACACTGAACCGGGACGACAAAGTTGCATTTGTCGGTGGAAATGAATTTGCCAAAACTGTTCTCTTCCAGATCCTGATCGGAGAAATGGAGCCGGATGAAGGTACTTATAAATGGGGAATCACCACTACACAGGCATATTTTCCGAAAGACAGCGGAAAAGAATTTGACAATGACGATACCATCGTAGAATGGCTGACTCAGTATTCGGAAGAAAAGGATGTTACCTATGTACGAGGTTTCCTTGGAAGAATGCTTTTCGCCGGCGACGACGGTGTAAAGAAGGTTAAAGTTCTTTCCGGTGGGGAAAAGGTACGCTGTCTGTTATCCAAGATGATGATCTCCGGTGCCAACGTACTGATCCTCGACGAGCCTACTGACCACCTGGATATGGAATCCATCACTGCACTCAACAATGGAATGAAGAAGTTCCCTGGCGTACTTCTGTTCTCTTCAAGAGACCACCAGATCGTTGAAACGACAGCAAACCGTATTATGGAAATTCTTCCGGGTGGAAAGATGATCGACAAGATCACAACTTACGATGAATACCTTGCGTCTGAGGCTACGATTGAGATGCGTCGACGAGCGCTTGATTTGCCTGAAGATAACTTAGACAAATCCTAAGAAAACCCAGTAAAATCAAGGGGTTCCGGCATTTTCGAACAACGTTCGAAAAGAAGCCGAACAGGCGAACATACGTTCATCTTTGATGCTATTGCTACAGTTCACTTATGAAGACGAGGCTGATACATATACCTAAAACAATAGATGGAATGCCGTCACACAGCCTCAAATACACACAAGATTTCTCTAGGAAACCCAAAAAGGGTTTCCTTTTTTAGTGCCTGTTTTTCTTACGCCTACTTTTTCTATCAAGTTATCCTCTCTCCGGGAAACAGAAAAAGAAGTCCCTGTGCTACCATAAAAAAAGAAAGGGGCCTTGCGGCCCCGGTAAGTTGAAAAAGCCCAAAGTTTTGGCGAACGGACAGGCTCTTTCGGAAAGCGAGCTTCTTTGAAAACTCAATGAGGCTCAAAGGTGGCTCTTGTTGCTTCGAGTATACCACACTCGGTAAGACAGGCCTCCTTTTCCGAAAGTTCAAATGACCTAAGAGGAGGTTCTACATATGCCACACAAAATGATGAATTCGCAGATAGCGGACGTGCTTCACGATAACAGGTTGTCGATCGAGGCACGTATGCTATATGCATACCTCTGCTCATTCGATGATGGCGCACCACCCTCGACCTGTCAGATTATCAGGCAGCTCGGTATCGGCAAGACGCGATTCTATCGATATCGAAACGAGCTCGAAGCGTTCGGACTCATCGAGGTCGAGAACACGATCACGTCCGGCGGCGGGGTCGCAAAGTACTCTTTCCCCGACAAACCGGTACCGACCGCAGAAGCCGAGGAGATTTTGATCAACCGCCTGATCAACAATAACAACAAAGCGATGAATTTCAAAAAGGAAAGGAATGATGAAAATGCAGGGGAACACAACTGAAATCGACGAGCGCAACCTTTTGCGGCTTGATGCGCTACTCTCCCACGGATATGGACTCTCCCCGCAGCTCGTGATGAGATCAAAAGGCCTTTCCATCGAGGCGAAGGCACTCTACGGATACCTGAGCTCATTTGCCGGCGCGGGGGACACGGCTTTCCCGTCAACTTCCCGCATTCTCGAAGAGCTTGATATCAGCAAGAACCGTTTCTACAAGATCCGCAAAGGAACTGGTCTCATGGGGCTTCATCTCGATCGAGACCACGGCGACCTCTGCGGGGTTAAGGACTGTCTACACGCTGCCGCAGAACCCGATCGCCATCAAGACGGAAATCGACGAGATTGCAAACCGACGCAATGAAATCAAGAGCAGCGGTGGCGAATCTCCATAACGAGGACATGGTGAGTCATAAGGGATTTGAGTCTGAGCGTCTTCAGCAATCAGCAGGTAACGAGCCTTGTCGTCAATCTGAAGCCAAGGCTCAAAACAGGGGCTCCAATCTGAAGCCATGTCTCCAATCTGAAGACGAGGGTTGTCTTCAATCTGGCGACAAGCTATATATAGATACTAATATCAATCCAAAAGTATCAATAGATAGATCCGCCGCCCATCCTTCCGATGATGAAGGTCCAAGCGACTGGAAAGTCACCGAGGGAATGACTGATCCGACTCAACGAGATGACGGCGAGTCGGAACGCGATGCGAATAGACGGGACGCGTTAGATGCGGTGCCTGACGGCACCTATGATCCGCTCCCTACGGTCGCTGATGGATATACCCTTTCAAATTCTGAATTCGAGGCTTTCAACCATCTCTGTTCCTTGTCCATCAAGACGGTAAGAGGAGCCGTTCGGAACGAGGCAGCAAAACAGTATGCCAAGAGACTCGGGGAAGGATACTCTCCCGCCACCATCGAGAAGGCCTATATCGACTATGCGGAAGCCTATCGGCAGAACAACCCTTCACCGAGGTTTGCGAAGCAACTGTCAGATTGGTTCGTCAAAAGCGATGGTTTCGCGTATTTCGCCAAGAAACCTGTAATTCGAACAACGACAGCCACCAAGGCTACAAGTGGTCAAGATTCGGATCTCAGGGCCGCAACGGAGGCAAAGAACGATCGGCTGACACTTGCCGCGACCGATCCGACCTTCAGGGACCTTGAGGGCAGCCGTTTCGAAGGCACGGTCACTCTGGGGACATGCCTGCATGACGTCTGACGTGGAGGTGAGTCGCCTCAGGAGGGTGGAGCAAGGCAACGGAACGGGCCAACGAGGTATTACGAAACCCATTGCACATCAGCGGTCGCGACAGCTTAGACGATCTGAAAACACGGGGGAACGGAAAATTGCCACGTTCCCCCGACCGTACAAGATGCGAAGTGGTAGAATCTTACAAAAGATTTTCCAAGACCCTACCAAAGAAAGGAGAAATCCTATGAGCAGCAATTACCAGCAGAAAAATGATGAATGCCCTAGGCGCTATCGATACAAAGGGCAACATCGTCCTCGAGCAGTTCCAAGACGGCACGGCACTTCTCTCCAGCCGGGCAACGCGCAGCCGTTTTGTGTGGCTACAGACTATGACCGCGCGACGGCCTCGTGGTCATACGGAAAATACTTCAGCGATCTCGGATGCGCCTGAGGGATGCTGCCGACCCTGAGATCATCGCGGACGCCAGCGTCAGATGGGTCAAGGAGGATATCAGGGAAAAGCTCAAAGCGCAGGGTATCGCACCGACAGAATTCAACGTGCAGTCCGTCATCATGGGCGATTCAAGACTTTGAGCGCCCTCTCGACAAGAGATTTTCGAGACAACATGATTGCGAGGCGGCAACGACGATCTCGACGCACGCGTTACCATTCTCAAGGAGAACGGGAACTTCAAGAATGTCGATACCGCAGATGCCGGTTGAAAGTCTTATGATCTGGAACAATACAGGTCTGATCGGCTTACGGATAAGGTCACGTCACTTAAAGACAGTCTTGATGCACAATATAAGGCAGATGAGCGTGGTCGCGTTTTCGACCGTCCATGTCAAGTACTTGACGACGGTGATCTCGACGAACATTAAATAGAAAGGAGACAAAAATGACAAGCCGTGAAATGGTTCAAGATTCCGCCACACGCAATCAGAGAAGCCTCATGGAGCGTAACAATGACGGACTGTCTCCTGCACGTGAAGGCGGATTGACGTCCGATCAGGATTTCGCATTGGCAAACTATAAGATGTTCAAAGTAGCCGCCGGCAAGACGCTGAAGTCCATCATCATCAGTTGCAACGTGCGCATGGCCCCGATGCGAATCGAGCAGGTGCGCGAACTGTTGAAATACGATGAGATGAATCTTGACGAGATGGGAGATCCCGGACAACGTACCGCTGTCTTCGCCATCATGTCGGATACTGACAAAACCTTCTCGTTCCTGCACGCAATCATGATGTGGCAATCAATTGATATCTTGTGTCGCCGAGCGCTCGAGAAATACAACGGCAAATTGCCCACGATGGTCAACTTCATCTTCGATGAGTTCGCAAACATAGGAACTATCCCAGATATCGAGCAGACGATTGCCGTCACTCGTTCTCGTAACATCGGCATTTCAATCATCCTCCAGTCTGTCGCACAGCTGGAAAGCCGCTACGATAAAAAGGCAAAAACGATTATCGATTGTTGCGATACCACCCTCTTCCTTGGCGGCAAGTCGAATTCCACCAACAAGGAAATCTCTGAGATGATCGGCAAGCAGACGATCAATCAGAAGACATTCGGCGAGACGCGCGGACAGTCCGGTTCAAGCTCGAAAAACATTCAGATCCAAGGTCGTGACTTGCAATCCTAATCGCTATTTTCTGCGTCGTTTCCATCGGTGTCAGTTCTTATACGTCTACGATGAAAGTTCAGGAACAGCAAGAACAACAGGCGAAAAAAAAGGAAAAAAAAACAGATCAAAAACAGCTCAGTAAAACTGAAAAAAGACCAACAGAAAACCATCGATGAATATGATGATGCAACAGCGCAATTTTCTGCCTTGCTGTCCTCTAATGTCTGGGCAACTTACAGCGGCACCGGAAGAACGCTATATTTCACAGACTCGTCAATCATTATCGCTGATCCGGAAGCTGATCCATCTAAAGTTGAAAAGCCCTTTGTCATCAAAGGCCTTTCAACTGAAAAGGTCGATGTCGGTGAGATGAAAAATCTCACTAGGTACAATTGCGCCTATGAATCAGACGATGATAAAACCAGAGTATTGACCGTCGATAAAAACGATGACGGTACATATTTCAAGATGTCTATTGATGTGAAAAACAGCGGCACGAACGAGGAATATGTAAGAACTCAAGCCGCTGGTACTTTTGATATCGACGGCATTAGTGAAGATATGTCTGCTTTGCTTTGGCGATCGAGAAGCATCATTGAAGATTTTCTACGCGAGCAATGTGCTCTCTATTATCCGACCGCGGTCGAAGCCGAGTGCAACGGTATCCTTACGGCCGACTTCAACGCTAACGAATATAGGGTTGATTTTTCCCTGAAAGACACGGAAGACCAGCAGCTTACGGGGATTACTGTGGTTTACCATCTGAGCACAAAACAATGTGAACTGATGTAAAGGAGGAATTTTATGTTTAAAAATAAAAAAATAGTACTTTTTCTCCTTGTTCTACCTCTGGTTGCTGTTTTGGTTGCTCCGAAAGTAGCCCTTGCAGATGACGACTCCGATTGGGTCAAAAATATCCCAATCATTGGCGGCGTTGTTGACTTTGCTTCGGATCCAGGTGGATGGATTACCGATCGTTTTGCTGAAGGAGCTGAGTTCTTTCAATGATGGTCTCTCAAAAATACTCAAGACTACTTCTACAAAATCGATTCTTGGAAAATCATTCAATAATCTTCTGGGCAAGAAAACAGGCACCTTTTACAGCACGGTTAGCTTTGTTAATAAGTCAGTCGTCATGCCAACAGCAGCTTCCATCCTAAGCCTTGTGATGTTGATACAATTGATAAAAATATCACAGCGTATTGATGGAACAGCTACCTTACCAGCAATTAAAGACATTGTCTTTTTAATTATCTATGCGACGATCTTCATTTGGCTTCTCAAAAACTCATTGAAGATCTGCGCTGGAGCATATGATCTATTTAACGAAATGATTGGTAAGATCAATCAGTCGACCGTTGATGAATTAAAAACTGTCACAATAGCCGATTCTTGTAAAGAGAGTTTTGGAGCGGTAATTGGTATATGGGTTCAGAGCATGATATTCGATTTGATCACGATTATCATCAAGGGCTCGGTTTCGGTCATGTGTTATATGCGAGCAATGCAACTATATGTTATGGCTGCGTTCTCACCGCTTCCGTTTGCGCTACTTGGATTCGACGAAACAAAAAACTATGGAGTATCTTTCTGCAAGAACTTCTTAGCGACATGTCTTGCAGGCGTAATTATTCTTTTTGCAATGGGACTTTTCCCAAACCTGCTTTCAGGCTTTAGCGGAGGAGAAATATCCGGCTTCAAGGGCGATATGTGGAGCTCTGTTTGTGCATCTGTTGCTCTGATGCTAATCGTAATAAATCCGGCACAATCGCGCGTGACGTTTTGGCGGATAACTTATTAACCAGGGAGGTGTAGCATCATGAACGATGGAAATGATAAGCATGAGGGAGCTTGGTGGGGAAATCTCGAAACTCTGAAACCCTCTCAAGTGCAATCTGATTACAGTTATGTAGATGAGGATGATCGACGTAAGAAGTTCATCATTATTGCAGCCGTTATCGGTATTGTTCTAGTGCTGCTCCTCGGTGGCGTGATCTGTTTTACCGTTCTTCAAGTAATAAAGGTCACGACTCAGATACAAAGAAAGAACAAACGCAAACTCAGAAAAAAGAGACTCCTCGACTGAGAATGCAGCAAAGAAGAAAAAATCCGCTGAAAAGAGTGCTATCTCCGTCATGTGAGTGACAGCTGACGGAGCTGCTGAGGATTCTAAGGCTTCCGTTTCGGTTTCCGAAAAGGGTAAG
>SCPN01000362.1_pt1 | contig 38106 bp, 39 predicted proteins | sample 6106831 | NCBI WGS metagenome assembly SCPN01 (sample SAMN10720447, study PRJNA508395) | human gut metagenome | isolation source: Participant 1, 0 month | reverse complement strand
CTGTAGTCTTTGAATCCTTCAAACAAGATTCCCAAGTCAATGTCTTTTGCTCCTTTTATCACGCTAAACATGAGAATCGTGAATCCGTATGCCACCGGCAATCCTACAAGCAATGTTCCTACCAAAGGTAAATAACTTGTTGCACTGACAATAGCCGAATAAATCAAGGCAGCTACAGCCGCCATCACCCAATTTCCTTGAAGTGCCTCACGCGCCTGAGCACGCAGTTCTGAGTTTAGTTTTAACATAGTGAATAATATTAATTGATAAATGTGTTATTTCATAATATATCGTTATTCTACAATCGTCACCCAGCCATGTGTATCCGGCTCGTCGCCATACTGAATTCCACGCAGCTTATTGTACAATTTTGTACAGATAGGTCCCGGCTTACCGTCTTTAGAGATAACGTATGATTTTCCGTTTTCCAAATCATCGATACGCTGAATCGGGCTGATTACTGCGGCAGTACCACAAGCACCTGCTTCTTCAAATGTTTCCAGTTCTTCTATCGGACGGCGTTCCACCTTGATACCCATGTCTTCTGCCAACTGCATCAAACTTTTATTGGTAATAGAAGGCAGAATAGAAGTTGATTTCGGAGTGATATAAGTATTATCTTTAATACCGAAGAAATTGGCAGCACCACATTCATCAATATATTTCTTTTCTTTCGCATCAAGATAGAACTCGCAGGAATACCCCAGATCGTGTGCTTTCTTGTTAGCACGAAGACTGGCTGCATAGTTGCCACCTACTTTATAAATACCTGTTCCATGAGGAGCGGCACGATCGAACTCACGAATGATAACGTACGGATTGGTAGAGAAACCACCTTTGAAATATGGACCTACCGGAGTTACGAACACAACAAACATATACTCTTCAGCAGGATGTACACCTACTTGGGCACTTGTTCCGATCAACAGCGGACGAATGTAAAGAGAAGCACCGGTTTCATAAGGAGGGATAAAACGTTCATTCAGTTTTACGACTTTCAAAATTGCTTCTTTAAACCGTTCTGTCGGAAGTTCTGCCATCAGAATTCCCTGGCAAGTAGATTGCAGACGGGCTGCGTTTTCTTCCAAACGGAAAATACGTACTTTACCATCCTTTCCACGGAATGCTTTCAACCCTTCAAAGGCTTCCTGACCATAGTGTAAACAGGTTGCCGCCATGTGCAAATTAAGGTGTTCATCACTACTAACCTCTAATTCCCCCCATGCACCATTACGGAAGTTAATTCTCACATTGTAATCTGTCTTCATGTATCCGAATGACAGATTCGCCCAGTCTATTTCTTTCATATTGTTATGTATTAGTTTATTTTCTATTGCATTGAAACGCAAAAATAACTTTTATTCTTCAGATAGCCTCTTTTCTTGCAATAATTTTTCGACTTCCCGGTCGGCTTTTGTCAGTTTATCCTTGCAAAAGGCAATAACTTTACTGGCTTCTTTATTTCTCTACCAAAATGTCGATATCCAGTTCGTTATTATCTATCCGAACGATCTTTCGAGACGTTCCATTGCTTGGGAATATGTTTCTTTTTTTGCTGCCACGATGATTGATATTTAATGGTTAATGATGAATGTTCTTACAAATAAACAGTCGACGGATAGTTACTTTTCCACCACAGATTGCACTTCTCCTTTCAGCAACCGGGTTGTCAAGCGATCTCCCGGTTTCAGCGAAGATGCATCCGTCACCGCTTTCCCGTCTTTGATTGTAATACTGTATCCCCGGCTCAAGAGTTTATCCGGAGAGGCGTCTGCTATTCGCTGTTGTAAAAGTTCCAACCGGTGAGACTGACGGGCCAACAATGCTTTCGCCACTTGTGACAAATCCTTCTTTGCTGCCAGCAAAGAAAAACGAGCATCCGCAAGTTTGCGGTGAACAAGATTGGGAATACGGATTTGGAGCGCCTCCAACCTTCGTTGTTCCTGCTCAAGAAGCATATAAGCTCCCTGTTGAAGACGTACAGATAATTCTTCCAGATGCTCTGCTACTTCCGTTACCTGATGAATCAGAAGCTCGGCAGCAGCCGTAGGAGTCTTTACCCGGGTATGAGCTACAGAGTCAAGGACTGTATCATCGCGTTCATGACCAATACCGGTAATGATAGGTAATGGAAATTGCGCACATGCAGCTGCTAGTAGATAAGTATCAAAACCGGATAAATCGGAAGTAGCCCCACCGCCACGAATAATGACCACTACGTCAAATTCATTGATGCGGGCATTGATACGGTCTAAAGCCGCCAATACAGACTCTTCAACTTGATTGCCTTGCATTAAAGCCGGAAAAAGTTCTGTATAAAAATAGAATCCGCCCGGATTGTGCTGTAACTGATGGCAGAAATCTCCATATCCGGCTGCGGTAGCCGAAGAAATGACAGCAACACGTTGGGGAAGAACTGGCATTTCAAGTTCTTTATTCAACGTCAAGACTCCCTCCTCTTCCAACTGCAATAATATTTCCCGACGACGGCGAGCCATATCTCCCAACGTGTAAGCAGGATCAATATCAAGCACCGTCAGACTGTAACCGTATAACTCATGAAACTGAACAGTTACTTTCACCAGCACTTTAATACCGGAGGTAAATAGTTGTCCGGTGCTTTCCTCAAAGTAGGGTTTCAGCAAGCGGTAGATATTATTCCAAATCATACCGCGCCTTACATGATTATTGCTGCGAGGATCTTTCTGCACAAATTCCAGATAACAATGCCCCGTCGTATTGGAACGGACATCGCTCAACTCTGTCTGTATCCAATATTCATCAGGCAGGCATTGCTCCAGACTACGGCGGACGAGTGAATTCAGTTCTAAAAGGGAAAGAGAATCCATAAAAAAGAACAGTTAACGTTGAGTTGATTGATATGCCTTCCACAAGTCGGGAATACCATATCCATATATATTATCCGGGAAATCAGCTCTGTCACCAGACTGACGCACCAAATCAATAATCTGCTTTGCCGTCAGCTTCGGACAAGCCTGCCACAAACAAGCTACCATACCGCACATAATCGGAGAAGCAAAAGAGGTTCCATTGGCGCGACGAAGATTTCCATCCGTTCCCATCACATCCGAATTTAAACCGACAGCCACTACGTCCGGCTTCACACGTCCGTCAGCCGTATTTCCTACAGAAGAAAACGGCGCAGTTCTCCTCTTTGTTACAGCTCCTATACAGTTATGATATTCTCCGCATCTCCTGGAGGAGTAATCTTCTTCCACGAACCGGCACCCGAATTTGCACTGCACACAACTACCATTCCTTTATCGGCAGCCTTCGCAGCTTCCTGACATCAGCGCATAATGACCATTCAAGTCACGGTATCTATAATTTTCGCAGGATCATCAAATGAGTAGTAAACCAAGCTGATGTATTCACTAAATCCACTCCTACACTATCGGTAAACCTGATGGCTGCCGCCCAATAATCCTGCTCTACCAAATTTTCCGAATATTCGTCTTCACTACGCAGCAGCAACCAATAAGAAGCTTCAGGAGCAGTGCCAATCATCACATGGCTGGTTCATAGCCATACAGGACAATACAGACATTCCATGACTGCTTTCTGCATAAATATCTGCCTCCGGATTCACAAAGTCACGCACACCGAGAATACGGATATTTTTCATGGCATCAATCTTATCCACATTATGGAAGCCGGCATCAATCACGGCAATGGTCATTCCCTGTCCCTTAAAGCCTGCATCATGCAGGAGATCGACGCGGCTCATAGCCGCTTGCGTGATTGCAGGACCGTAAAGGCTATCGGTGCGCAACGCTTTATTTATCAGTGAGTCTCTTTGAAATGCTCTTTGCGTGATACCTTTCCACACTCTTTCTGTAGAACGTACAAAAGGCAGTTGAGCTATTTCGCTGATTAAGGTACTGTCATTACAAGAAACAGTAACGAAATTATCCCATTTCCCGGTCACAAGTACATGAACACCAGTTTTTCGTATGGCATCTACATACGTCCTGCAAACCGGTAAATCGGTAGAATCAATGGGCAATCCCTGTTTTTTTCTCCGCTCAATAGATTTCTTAGACAAATACTTTTCCGGTTTCTGCAAAGAATAGTCCGTAGCCGCTTTGTCTTTCAGACTAATCCGGTATTTTAAGGTATCTCCCGGAGTAAATTGGGCAGATACCCCCAGATACATATTTAGAGCGAGAATCAATACTATAAACTTCTTCATAAGTTATCTTTCTATTTTAATCAATCATAATTCTTCATTTTCTATAATCACCAGCCCGATTCCTCTTTGGGAAGCGATGAAAGCTCCTCCCAGCACCCGTCTTCCATTATAAAACACAGCAGATTGTCCGGGAGCAATGGCTGAAGCCGTTTCGAGGAAACGGACCAACAAACGTCCGTCTTCCAGTCTTTTCACCCGACAGGGAATCGGACGACTGCGATAACGAATCCGCACTGTCAGATTCTCACCCCCGAACAGTTCCCGTTCATCCACAATCTTATCCTGCTCCGCCAACATGTATTCAGTTTCCAATTGGTCGGCATCTCCAAGCATCACCGTATTTTTCTGCGGATTGATTTTCAACACATAAGCAGGCTTTCCTAAAGCAATCTCCAGTCCTTTTCGTTGGCCAATCGTATAATAAGGTGCTCCTTTATGTTTCCCCAGTTTTACTCCTTCAGAGTTGACAAACCATCCCGGTCCGATTTCACTATCCAATTCGGGGCACTGTTCACGAAGAAAATCACGGTAATCTCCCTTAATAAAGCAGACTTCCATACTTTCTCCTTCTTTCGACTTTGCTTCATATCCTTTCTCCGCAAGATACTCACGGACCTTTACTTTCGTATAATCTCCCAACGGGAAAATGCAACGTTTCAGCACATCCTGCCCCAATCTCCAGAGAAAATACGACTGGTCTTTCTTATCATCGTCTCCGGCTACTATATAAATGTTTCCGTTTTTCTCTTCCAATCGCGAATAATGTCCGGTAGCTACCCATGCACAATTCAACTTATCCGCCCACTCCGTCAGAACACGGAACTTAAACAACGGATTGCACATCACACACGGATTCGGTGTACGCCCCTGCTTATATTCGTCTATGAAGTTTTTTACGATGGTCTCTTTAAAAGGAATACGCTCATCTGCCACATAATGTTCAATCCCCATCCGTTCTGACTAACTCCTGCGGTTCTCATCTCCCCACACACGCATGGTAACTCCTACAATCTCATATCCTTGTTCTTGCAGCATCAAGCAGGTAGCGGTGCTGTCTATGCCACCATACTCACAATACTCTCTTGTTTCGTTCTTCCATCTGAATTTTGAAAATTGGTTATAAATGTACGAGATTTCAAAGAGAAAAGTTGCTTTTCTGAAAGAAAATCCTTATATTTGAAATATACCAAAAGCGAGAACAATTATGGCTAACCCTAGATTACCGGGCATTTCCGAAAACGAAGAAGCCTTATTGTATGCCAAATTGAATGAGTAATAACAGAGCTTTTAAAGAGGCAGGAGTCTACTTGGTGGTGTTGCCCCGACCGGGGAAACCAAACTATTCCCTTTGGCTGTACTCTCCCTTGCCCGAAAAGCAATCCATTCTTTATATACATGACCTGTCACCGGACATTAACGAATCCCTCCGGATGGCCAGTACGATGTTTTACTATTCAAGGCGTTGCCTTATTCTCATGGATTATAATGAGAAAAGAATGCAGAGTAACGGTGACGACCTTATCTTTTTCGGAAAATACCGGGGACATTTTCTTCATGAAATTTTGAAGATAGATCCTGCCTATTTAAGTTGGGTAGCTTACAAGTTCACCCCAAAAATACCTAAACAGGAACGTTTCGTCAAAATAGCACAGGCTTATCATTCCATACATTTGGATATCATGATCAGAAAGTCGAGAGAGAAACGTTCATCAAGTCGCTATTTGGGAGAATTAGGGGAAAAACTGACTGACTTAAAATTAAAAGTCACCCGCGTACGACTGGAAGACGATCCATACAAAACAAGAGTGAACGGCACTACCCCACAGTTTTTTGTCAAGCAGATACTGACTTTAACCGATGCCAGTGGAAACCTGGTTATTATAAGTATTCCATCAAAAAATCCCAGTGCGGTTTCATGCACTCTATCAGGGATAGAACATGAATACCGACTGGGAGATATTATCTACATTGCATCGGCGAAAGTATCACGCCAATACGAAAGCTATGGTTCAAAGTACACGCGCCTTAGCCATGTGAAGTTCGCAAGCCTCAACGTTTAGTCCAATCGTCCTTGACAAAACTTGCCGGATAGGAAATTTTATCCACCACTCCGTCTTTCTGACGAATCCAGGACGTAAATGTACGAGCACCCTCATCTAATACGATGATACGGGCCCCGTTAGGCAAATGATTATATTCCGTATTTCCACCGGTGAAGCGTCCATAAGCCAGAAGAATACCCTTCCACATCACTGCATAATCATTATCATGATCGTGTCCTACAAACATACCCATCACATCACCCGCTTCTTTCATTGCCGCAAACATTCCCGTATTCAATTTAGGTGCACAAGCTTCCTCCATACGAGTTCCGCGAAGAATCGCGTTTTCTGAACGGGCAGCTTCATTGTATTCAGGAAGAGGAATATGGAAAAAGGCAAGAGCCGGCAAAGGCTGTCCACCATTTTGCGCTTTATAAGCAGCACTCTGCTGGCGATACCAATTTATCTGATCGAATGTAAGCCATGCATATCCCTTCACATCTTTCAAAGGAGAATAGGAATGAGAATCCATGCAATAAAGCAAAGCTGCATCCTTCTTTACATTAGAAGACGATTTCACGGTTAATACATAGTCCGGCGATAAGACTGTTCCCCGGTCTGGCAATAAATTGCCGGGAACTTTACGGATAATATCATATAACTGTTCCCGTGCCATTCCCTGTTCATTGTCATGATTACCAAAAGTGACCACGAAAGGCAGTTTGCGTTTAACTACCGGTTCCAATACCTGCAACATTCCGGAATCTGCCGGAGCAGAATAAACAACATCGCCGGTAAAAATTACCAAATCCGGGCGTTCATCATCAAGCACCTGATTTATGCGTTCCAAAGCGATATCAGAAGCCCGGTTGCCGTATTTAAAATGCACATCGGTAAATTGCACAATTTTGAATTTACCATCTTTACTAAATTTCAGTTCACTCTTTTGAGCCATACAAAAAGTCGTTACCAACAAAAAGGTAAGTGTTAAGTAAATTTTTAAGAGCCGAATCATATTTATTTGTTTTAGGGGTTAAGAAATCTTCTCTATCAGCACGGTAGCATAGGCTGATATACCTTCTTCACGACCCGTAAAACCGAGTTTCTCGGTAGTAGTCGCCTTAATGGAAATATCATCCGCATCAATTCCCATGACAGTTGCCATCGTCTCTTGCATCAAAGGAATGTGTGCCTTTAATTTCGGGCGTTCGGCACAAATGGTTGCATCGATATTACCCACTTTATATCCTTTGGTAGCAATCAATTCCACTGTTTTCTTCAGCAGAATTTTGCTATCTATGTTTTTAAATTCTCCAGCCGTATCGGGAAAGTGATAGCCGATATCACGCATATTCGCCGCCCCTAACAAAGCATCGCAAACCGCATGCAACAATACATCAGCATCCGAATGCCCCAACAATCCTTTTGTATGTTCCAAAAGAATACCACCCAGCCACAATTCACGCCCTTCGACCAGCTGATGTACGTCAAAGCCAAAGCCTACTCTTATCTTCATATTTTGTATAACAAATGAGTACTAATGAATAAAAAAGATCAACGGATATAGAAATCCAGCAGTTTTTCCTCTTCCAGATAACCTTGCAAACGCTGTCCGATACTAACAGGACCTACACCGACAGGAGTCCCCGTAAAGAGTAGATCTCCGATTTTCAACGTTACAAACCGACTGACATAAGCGATAATATCATCTATCTTGAAAAGCATATCTGCCGTACAGCCACGCTGTACTTCTTTACTGTCGATCAACAGATTGAAGTTCAAATTTTGAATATCTTTATAATGCTCTACCGGAACAAAAGTCCCAATAGCAGCCGATGAGTCAAAACCTTTACAAAGCTCCCAGGGATTCCCCTGTTCACGGAACTTTCGTTGAAGGTCACGGGCTGTAAAGTCGATACCGACTGTCACAGCATCATAATAGCGGTTAGCAAAACGGGGAGCGATATTTTTCCCCAATCGGTTGATACGGACTACCAATTCCGTTTCATAATGTATCTCGTTGGAAAAGTCGGGGATGAAAAACGGTTTGCCATCTTTCAGAATAGCAGAATCAGGCTTCATAAAAATCACCGGCTCCGTATTTACTTGTGTATGTCCCAGTTCTTTGTTATGCTGGGCGTAGTTCATGCCTACTGCAATAATCTTCATTATTTCTCGTTAAAATTCAATCGGTTAAACATAACAGCCAAATGAGCATATAAAGACGTATTCTGCACCACAATATTCTCGGGTACACGGATTCGGAAAGGAGTAAAGTTCCATACGGCTTTTATACCTCCGTCTACCATCTTATCTGTAATTTCCTGAGCAATATTAATAGGCACGGTCAACACACCGATATTTACATCGTATTCTTTCATCTTTGCCTCAAAATCATCGGAGTGAAAAATAGGAATACCATTCAGGTCTTTTCCCACCAATTCCGGATTCACATCAAAAGCTGCCACAATCTCCAGCCCGAAATGATGCAAACCTGAATCCCGAAGCAAAGCAGCCCCCAGGCTACCTACACCAAACAAGAAGGCTTTGTGCATATTGGTAAATCCAAGAAAACTCTCCAACACTTCAATCAGCGCATCAATGTTATACCCTACTCTCGTGCGCCCGGAGATATTGACGTAGGATAAATCCTTGGCGATTTGAGAAGCATCAATATTTATTTCCTTAGAGATTTGTGTAGAAGAGACGTACTGTTCTCCTTTTTCTTTCATTAGTTTTATGTTGGACAGATACCAGGGAAGTCTGCGCAAGGTAGGCTCCGGCACTTTATCCGCCTCTTTTCGTATAGATGTGCTCATACTTCTTACTAAATTTGGTATTTTGCAAAAGTACAATCTTTTTTGAGACTGACAACCCTATAACAGAAAACCTTAATAGAGATTAAACAAAACAATGAAAAGAGGTTCAAATTTTGCTCTTTTCCATAAGTTTAATACTTTTGAAAAGGATTAAAAATGACGAGTATGAAAAATAATGATTGGAAAGATAGATTAAACGTAGTATATTCCACGAATCCGGACTTCGGCTATGAAATGGATAACGATGAAGAGCAAGTTACTCTCGACAAAAACAAACAAAGCCTGCGAGTTTCCATTGACAAAAAGAACCGGGGCGGTAAAGTGGTCACATTAATTACCGGATTTATAGGTACAGAAAACGACTTGAAAGAGCTGGGTAAGCTACTGAAAAGCAAATGCGGAGTAGGCGGATCGGCTAAAGACGGAGAGATTATGGTACAAGGAGATTTCAAAACCAAAATCATAGAGCTGCTCATTAAAGAAGGATACTCTAAAACAAAAGGTATAGGAGGTTAAACTAAATAGCATTTTGTAACTAGAAATTTTAAAGATATGAGAAAAGTAACATTATTCTGTGCAGCAGCGTTATTCTCACTGTTGTCATTTGCACAAGACAACAATGCTGATATCGTCAAGGTAGGCGATAGTATGCCTGCTTTCACCCTTCATTCAACAGTGAACGGTACTGTAAACTCCGAGGACTTGAAAGGGAAAGTTGTATTAATCAATATTTTCGCTACTTGGTGTGGTCCTTGCCAAAGCGAACTGGCTGAAGTTCAAAAAACACTCTGGCCTAAATATAAGGACAACAAAGATTTCTGCATGTTAGTAATCGGGCGCGAACATACCGACGATCAATTAACGGAATACAACAAGCGTAAAGGGTTTACATTTCCTCTCTACCCGGACCCGAAACGGGAAGTCACAGGTAAGTTTGCCAGTCAATACATTCCCAGAAGTTACTTAATCAACAAAGACGGGAAAGTGATATCCGCCACTGTCGGTTATAAAAAAGAGGAAATGGACAAGCTGATGAAGGAAATAGACAAAGCATTGAAATAATCCTCCCCAAGAATGTGCCTCATGTTATACATGGCAGTTTCTTGAGGAAAGGAATGATAAGATCAAATCAAAAGAAAAGGCAACTAACTCGTTATGAATTAGTTGCCTTTCTTGTATCTTCAAATAGAGAGTCTTAATGAATACCTCTATTAAGTTAACGTGTTCCGTTTTTAAGGACACATCATAGAATTTGAATCTGATTGATTATTCAGCTTTCAAAGTGAAACGCTTGAAATCAACAATCTTCAGTTCAGGGTCAGCAGCAGCCAACACTTCTCTTACAGTTTTCTTACCGTCCATGATATCTTCCTGGTTCAATAAGCAAACTTCTTTCAAGAACTTGCCCAGACGACCTTTCGCGATGTTCTGAATCATTTGTTCAGGCAGGTGTGCAGCCTTCTCTGCAGAAACAGTAGCAATAATTTCTTTTGCTTTAGCTACATCTTCAGCTGTAATCCATCCTTTAGCCATGTTGCTATCCATGTGTTCTTCGCTGTCCACATGAGCCGGGTTGATGTTAGCTTTCTTCAGAGCAGCCTCTACAGCTTTCTGTACCTGTTCTGCTTTTGTCTTCTCAATAGCAACTTCAATTTCTTTCTGTTTTACTTCTTCAGAAACGCCATCTTCATCAATAGCAATCGGGTTCATGGCAGCAATCTGCATAGCTATTTGCTTAGCCAACTGCTCGTTCACTTCCTTGTTGAAAGCAACAATCGTGCAAAGACCATTTCTGTTCATGTGATTGTAAACAGCAGTGCATACACCTTCTACAGTCATGTAACCATCCAGTTCCATTTTCTCACCTGTGATACCGCTACGGTCAGTCACTGCATCCTGTACAGTACCGTTACCCATCGGCAATGCTTTTACTTCGTCCAAAGTAGCGCATTTATTAGCCACAGCAAGATCAAGAATATCCTGAGTCAGTTTCACGAAATCAGCATTCTGAGCCACAAAGTCAGTTTCACACTTCAAAGCAACGATAACAGCACGGTCACCGGTAGTTTTAGCCAAAACGCAACCTTCAGAAGCTTCACGTTCTGAACGCTTAGCAGCAACAGCTTGTCCTTTCTTACGGATAATTTCCATTGCCTTGTCGAAATCGCCTTCAGCTTCAGTCAACGCGTTTTTGCAATCCATCATACCAGCTCCGGTCATTTTGCGCAGCTTGGTAATATCAGCCATACTTACAGCCATAATAATTTCCTTTATTTAAATGAATAATAATTTTCGAAACAAAAAAATGTGCCAATCTGCCAATCAAGATACAAGCGTATAAATATACTCTTGCACATTAGCAAATTGGCACATTTTATATATTAAGCCTCTTCGTCTTCCTTGATGAAAGCAGCAGCTTTAGCTGCGTTGATAGCTTCTTCGTCAGACTTGTCGAGTCTAGCTTTCACTGATTTCTTCTTGCCTTTGTTAGCAGGAGCTTCACCAGCAGCTTCCATATCGATCTTTTCAGCTTTTCTTTCTTCCAAACCTTCGATCATTGCAGCGCAGCAAGCATCCAAGATAACTTCTACTGATTTAGTAGCGTCATCGTTAGCAGGAATTACGAAATCAACGTTTGAAGGATCAGAGTTAGTATCAACGATACCAAATACAGGGATACCCAGACGGTTAGCTTCGCGAACTGCGATGTTTTCTTTCATTACGTCGATAACGAACAATGCAGACGGCAGACGAGTCAGGTCAGCGATAGATCCCAAAGTCTTGTCCAATTTTGCACGTTGACGAGAAATCTGAAGAACTTCTCTCTTAGAAAGGTTAGAGTAAGTACCATCGTTAGTCAATTTATCGATAGTAGCCATTTTCTTCACAGCCTTACGGATAGTCGGGAAGTTAGTCAACATACCACCCGGCCAGCGTTCGATTACATAAGGCATATTAACAGATTGAGCTTTCTCAGCTACAACTTGTTTAGCTTGTTTTTTAGTAGCAACAAAAAGAACTTTCTTGCCAGATTTGGCAATCTGTTTCAAAGCTTCAGCAGCTTCGTCTACTTTTGCAACTGTTTTGTGGAGGTCAATGATATGAATACCATTGCGTTCCATGAAAATATAAGGAGCCATTGCAGGGTTCCACTTTCTCTTAAGGTGTCCGAAGTGGCAACCAGCCTCCAATAATGTATCAAAATTTGTTCTTGACATCTTGTTTTTTCTTTAAATCGTTTACTTTCTTTTTTGTTTTTTCTAAACCAACCGCTGGGTAGTCTATGAGCAGAGTCCCAGTAGTTTAGATACTAAACATATTCCTCTATCAGGCGGCACATTAACGCTTGCTGAACTGGAATCTTCTACGAGCTTTCGGCTGTCCCGGTTTCTTACGTTCAACAGAACGAGGGTCACGAGTCATGAAGCCTTCTGCACGAAGAGCAGCTTTATCTTCAGCGTTCATCTTAACCAGTGCACGAGCAATTGCCAAACGCAATGCCTGAGACTGACCTGTGAAACCACCACCACACAAGTTCACCTTGATGTCATACTTCTCAGCAGCACCCAGCTTGTTCAATGGTTGTTTTACAACATACTGAAGTATAGTTGATGGAAAGTACTCTGCAAGGTCTCTCTTGTTAATAGTAATCTTTCCTGTACCTTCGCTTACGAATATGCGTGCAATAGCACGTTTACGTCTGCCTAATGCATTTACTACTTCCATTATATCTTATTTATATGAATTAATATCAATCATTTTCGGGTTCTGAGCAGCCTGTTTGTGTTCGCTACCAGCGTAAACATACAAGTTATTCAGCAATTTAGCTCCCAAGATATTCTTAGGAAGCATGCCCTTCACTACTTTTTTCAGTAATCTCTCTTCACCGTTCGGTTTAGTGATCAAACGGGCAGGAGTCATTTCTCTCTGACCACCAGGGTAGCCTGTATATGACAAATATACTCTGTCATTCCATTTGTTACCAGTCAGTTTTACTTTGTCTGCATTGATGATGATAACGTTATCACCGCAGTCTACGTGAGGAGTAAAGTTTGGTTTGTACTTTCCTCTCAGCAATTTTGCAACTTTTGCTCCCAGACGGCCTAATGTTTGGTCTGTAGCGTCAACGATAACCCATTCTTTGGTTACAGTCGCTTTGTTTGCAGAAATGGTCTTGTAACTTAAAGTATCCACTCTAATTTTGTTTTTTAAATGTTACTACTAAAAATTTCTTCACCACTCATTAGTCTTCCCCGGACAAAGGAATACTAACTTGCTATGAATTAATCTCTTATCATTTTGTGATAATAATCGGCTTGCAAAAGTACGGCTTTTCTTTGAATTGGCAAACTATTTTTGTATATTTTTCCAGTCGCCTATTCTATTGAGAGTCTTCTTAATACCCGTTATTATTCATTCCATTGAGTTTCGGATTACTTTGTATCTCTTTCAGAGGGAAAATCGCGGAGACGCTTATGTTGCAGATGGCAAATGTTTTTATATTTTTCAGGTTTATGGAAGATAAAAAAACTCTCATTCATTTCTGTACCCGCATGAGCAAAATTCACCTCTGTGTCCTCCGCGTCCTCTGTGGTGAACTATTGTCATCTACCCAAAGACAGCCTCTCCCTAGAGGCAAGTGTAAAGATAGAATTAATACCTTTTGCACGAATAAACGCCCTTTTATATCATGCTGTTCAGTTTTCTTTTATATATTTGCAGAGTCTGAACGGAAAAGCGACAAACTTCCCGGACAGGCATACATTATTATAAATAAGAAAAGAAAGCCTTATCAGCTTCATCCTAAAAAACGAAAATCGCCAAAATTTCGACTGATAAAGGATGGAACAGTATGATGCTTCTGTTGTTGTATGTGTGTGCACCCTTGCAAAAGGGTGCACACATATATACTATCAGCGTGGGGTGTTTATTCAGTTCATTTATCAGTCTGGTGTTTGGCGATACCACGTATTCTATGTTTCTATCCAAGTCATTTTATGAGTTTAACATTTGCTTAACATCGGTAAATTTAGCATTGTAAAACATGTATGTTTTTGGGTCGTAATAGACCTTCTTTCGCACAAGAGCCACAATAATCCTGATGAGTTTGTTCTTGACATTGTTTAAAGCCACTTGTGGCTTTTTACCACGCCCAATTAGTCGGTTATAATACTCTCTTATCTCTGGATTGAATTTTTTTGCACAATGAGCAGCCTGTCCCAGCAAGGATTTTATGAGCTTGTTGGCGAAATGGCTTGTTTTAGCCGGAGAGTGGATACTTGTGCCTGAATCTTTTCCAAACGGGGCAACACCATAATAACAGGCTATTTTGCGTGCGTCCAGGTCAAAACGTCTGAAGTTGTTGGTGAAGATAAGCAAACAGGCTCCGTTTTGACGTGCAACGCCTTTTATCGAAGTGATGATAGCATAGTTCTCCTTAAGTTCGGCATCACTTTCTATGATGCGGTCTATCATCAGGTCGCATTCCTTGATGGCATTATCAATCTCAGACATTAAATGCTTGCTTTTTTAACAATGGAAAGCCCGCTGCCACAGGGGAACAGGTGCAGGCACATTACAAGCACACAAACTGTGGAATCTAAATTTAAAGACATCTATATTGAAAAACTCATACAGCAGAAAGTAGATGAACGCGGTATCAGTTATGCAGAGTTCGCCCGGCAAATTCATTGCGCACGGACTTCTCTCTACCATATTTTCAACAGTAAAAACATAGATATGGAACGTCTTCTACTCATCTCTGAAGTTCTTCAATACAACTTCATTGAAGAAGTCTATCTGCAGAAACTGAAATCCACGGACGAGAATATACCTTGCATTGTAATCCCTGTCAAAGAGAAAGGCATCGACACCTCACAGCTTCCGAACGAACTGCTGGAGTGGTTGAAGCAACAATTGTTGGATCAGTCTAAAAAATCGGGGGAGACAGTTTGGAAGTCTGGATAATGTGCTTCAGGGCATCCTATATCACAATAATTTATTCATGTCTGCACGGTAATGAATATCTTTTATTCATTAACAATATTAAGAATCATCCTTCTTATTACTGATAAACTATCGTCTTATCGTATACTTTATTTCTATTTATTAATCGCCGACTATAGTTGTCTATCTGGATGACTATGGTAGGCTGATTAGACAACAATAGTCGACTAGGTGGACAACTCTAGTCGGCTTCTTAGATACAAGCTGTTCAATTTGCTAAGATTGACAATGTCGATGCGAAGGTTACGGGCTGTGAAAGTATAAACTGTGGGGATTGTGAAGGCGTGAAGAGCGTGAAGAAAAGACTTTTCTTTGTTTGTTCACAGAAAACACCTATCAAACAGATGATTACCATCCGTGAAGGATGTGAAGGTGGAGAACTAAACTTTATTGGGACTTTGGTAATTTTCAACACAATTAGTTCTAAACTGCACGGTTTTTTAGTTAAATGAGAATTTAATACAAACAGAAGAACATAAGAACAAAAAATAAAATAACCGTTCAATAAGCAACAGAAATTTAATATACCCACAGGGTTTTAGGACTGCCTCCCTTTTTCCCGATAGCTCATACCTCACATACTAAAAGAATAAGTGGCAGGTGGATATTTACATAGTAATATCTATCTGCCACCCCTCTATATATCGGTTTTATCCCCTTCCTGCACATGTGCGTTGGAAATTATCTCACAATATCTTCCGGGAATTTAGCCGGCATCTCCACCCTCTTCCAGGTTTCATAATACCAGGTGTTCAACTCATTTCCATTCAAATCATTCTTGATAAAATATTTCAGATGGAGATAATCATTGTCCTTAATCTCAAATTCCAAAATATTGTCCTGATTGTCCAGCATCGGGAGATGAATGTTCTTCTCGATACTTTCCTTATAAGAATCGTCCGTGAGTTGTTTATAAGTACCGTATCCAGTAATAATCGCATCCGCACCGGGAATAATGGTAAAGTTAACGATTTGTCCGTCATCACCCAATACTTTAAATGTATTACTGGGTTTCAACGCTCCCGGAACATCGGGAGACTCGGATACATAATGGCAGAGCTGCCAAATACCTTTCAAATCAGCCGCTTTGAATTTGGTTTTCTTCTGGGCCGTCGCACCTGTTACCGCTAACAACATTATTGAAAGCATGGTAAAAAAATAGAGCTTTTTCATTGTTGTATTATTTTAGTTAACACTCTCGAATGCGTATTTCCAAATATAAAGATTTATTTTGAGAATACAGCAATTCAGAGCATAAAAAAACTCGCATAACCTGAAGATTATGCGAGTTTTACATAAATATACCGAAATATTAGAAATCAGCATTTCTTGGTGTACGCGGGAACGGTATCACGTCACGGATATTCGCCATACCTGTTACAAACAATAACAGACGTTCGAACCCTAATCCGAAACCGGAGTGAGGACAAGTACCGAACTTACGGGTATCCAGATACCACCACATATCCTTCATCGGGATGTGCATTTCTTCAATACGGGTCATCAGCTTGTTATAGTCGGCTTCACGTTCGGAACCACCGATAATTTCACCAATTTTCGGGAAAAGAACGTCCATGGCACGTACTGTCTTACCGTCTTCGTTCTGCTTCATATAGAAGGCCTTGATTTCCTTCGGATAGTCAGTCAGAATCACCGGACGTTTGAAGTGTTCTTCCACTAAGAAACGTTCGTGTTCGGAAGCCAGGTCCACTCCCCAGTAAACCGGGAATTCGAACTTATGTCCTTTCGCAACAGCTTCTTCAAGAATCTTGATACCGTCTGTATAAGGCAAACGTACGAAATCATCTTTCAATACACCTTGCAGACGTTCAATCAAGCCTTTGTCGAACATATCGTTCAGGAACTTCACATCATCCGCACAGTTATCCAACGCCCATTTCACACAATATTTGATGAACTCTTCTGCCAAGTCCATGTTGTCTGTAATGTCGTTGAAAGCCACTTCCGGCTCAATCATCCAGAACTCTGCCAAGTGGCGGGGAGTATTGGAGTTTTCGGCACGGAACGTAGGACCGAATGTGTAGATAGCTCCCAAAGCAGTAGCCGCCAACTCACCTTCCAGCTGACCGGAAACAGTCAGACTTGCCTGCTTACCGAAGAAATCATCTTCATATGAGATAGAACCTCTCTCGTCTTTCTTCAAGTCATACAGGTTCATGGTAGTCACCTGGAACATCTGTCCGGCACCTTCACAATCGGAAGCCGTAATGATCGGCGTATGGAAATAGAAGAAGCCCTTTTCATGGAAGAACTTGTGAATAGCAATCGCCATGTTGTGACGGATGCGGAACACTGCACCGAATGTATTGGTACGCGGACGCAAGTGAGCAATCTCGCGCAAGAATTCCATAGAGTGGCCTTTCTTCTGTAATGGATATGTATTATCGCAAGTACCCAGCACTTCGATTTCACGAGCCTGTACTTCCACTTTCTGTCCGGAACCTACTGATTCTACCATTTCTCCGTTCACGCTGATACAAGCGCCGGTAGTAATCAGTTTCAGCATCTCTTCATCGAAATTAGCCAAATCTACTACGATCTGCAAATTATTTATTGTAGAACCGTCATTCAGTGCGATAAAGTTTACTTGTTTGCTACCTCTACGGGTGCGAACCCATCCTTTCACATTGACCATAGCGCCAATGTCTGTGCGCTTCAACAGGTCAACAATTTTTGTTCTACCAATCTTTTCCATTTAACTTACTTTGATTAATGAAGAATGAAGAATGAAAAATGAAGAATTTGGCTGTGCTATGCAAACACGCCCTGATAATTCTTCATGTTCCATTCCTCATTTTCAATTCTTAATTCTTCGTTCTTAATTCTTAATTCTTCATTCAAAAGATCCCATGCGGAGGTAGTTTACTTCTGCTTCCGACAGGTAACGCCAGTCTCCGCGACGCAGACCTTTTTTGGTCAGCCCAGCGAAGAATACACGGTCGAGTTTTACTACTTTATAACCCAGTGATTCGAAAATACGGCGAACGATACGGTTCTTACCGGAGTGAATTTCGATACCTACCTGGTCTTTCTTGAAATCATCTGTATAGCTGATCGCATCTGCATGGATTTCGCCATCTTCCAACTGGATACCAGCTGCAATCTGCTCCATATCTGCTTTAGTCAGGTTCTTGTCCAGATGAACATGATAAATTTTCTTCTTCAGGAATTTCGGGTGTGTCAGCTTGGAAGCCAGATCACCGTCATTCGTCAGTAACAGTACACCAGTCGTGTTACGGTCCAGACGTCCTACCGGATAAATACGTTCGTTGCAAGCGCCTTTCACCAAATCCATTACTGTACGGCGTTCCTGCGGATCATCCGATGTAGTAACGGTATCTTTCGGTTTATTCAGCAATACGTATACCTTGCGTTCGATGCTTACCGGTTCGTCGTGGAACTTAACCACATCCGAACGTTTGATCTTCGTACCCAATTCCGTTACCACTTCACCGTTTACAGAAACCACACCTGCTGTGATAAATTCATCAGCCTCACGACGGGAACAAACACCTGCGTTAGCCAGGAACTTATTCAGACGAATCGGTTCATTCGGATCAACGAACTGTTCCTTGTACTCGATCTGTTTCTTTACGCTATACTTAGCGTTCGGATCATAATCGCCGGTACGCGGACGAGGACGATATCCTCCTTGACGGTCGTTATTATATCTCGGACGATAACCTCCACCGCCGTTATTGCTGCGATAGCCGCCACCTTCGCCGTTATTGAAACGGGGACGATACGGACGATCACCACCTTCACGGTTGTAAGAAGGACGTTGAGGACGGTCGCCACCTTCGCCGTTATTAAAGCGGGGACGGTAAGGACGGTCGCCACCTTCACGGTTGTAAGAAGGACGTTGAGGACGATCGCCATAAGACGGACGCTCACCACCTTCGCCGCTATTGAAGCGGGGACGGTAAGGACGGTCACCACCTTCACGGTTGTAAGAAGGACGTTGAGGACGGTCATAAGAACCACCTTCGCGGTTGTAAGGACGTTGCGGGCGTTCACCTCCTTCATTATTGTTATTGAAGCGAGGACGATACGGACGATCTCCACCTTCACGATTGTAAGAAGGACGTTGGGGACGGTCGCCATAAGAGCGGTCACCGTACGAACGCTGCGGGCGTTCGCCTCCTTCATTGTTGGCATTAAATCGCGGGCGATACGGACGATCCCCGCCTTCACGGTTGTAAGAAGGACGATACGGACGTTCTCCACCTTCTCTGTTGTAAGACCTGTTACCATCACGGCCGGCACCTGTATTCTCTTCATTGAAAGAATTTTCGCGCCATTCTTCGTTTTCTGTGCTCATTTTTTTATTCGAATAAAATTAGACTTTGGCCTCACGGCCTATTAAAAAAACACGTTTATTATATAAGTAAACAATTAAAGCCCCGTATATGTATGGGGAGTGATTGCTCTTAACTCTTTTTTAATATCTTCGCTTACATTCAATTCTTCGATAAACTCTTTAATAGAACTTTCTGTAATAGCTTGGTTGGTGCGGGTTAACGCTTTCAAAGCTTCATACGGATGCGGATAAGCCTCACGGCGCAGGATGGTCTGAATAGCTTCTGCCACTACACTCCAACAATTATCCAAATCACGATAAATAGCCGGTTCGTTCAATAACAGTTTGCGCAATCCCTTCAAAGAACTTTGGATGGCAATCACGATATGACCGAAAGGTACACCGACATTACGCAACACTGTTGAGTCTGTCAAGTCACGCTGCAAACGGGAAACAGGAAGCTTCACAGCCAAATGTTCCAGAATAGACGTTGCTATGCCCAAGTTACCTTCTGCATTTTCAAAGTCAATCGGATTCACTTTATGCGGCATGGCGCTCGAGCCTACTTCTCCAGCTTTGATCTTCTGCTTGAAGTACTCCATAGAGATGTACTGCCAGAAGTCACGATTCATATCCACCATAATGGTATTGATACGCTTCATAGCATCAAAAACAGCAGAGAGGTTATCATAGTTCGAAATCTGCGTTGTATATTCTTCGCGTTCCAGTCCCAGTTTTTCTGCAACAAACCGATTGCCGAATTGTTTCCAGTCATATTGAGGATAAGCCACGTGATGCGCATTGTAGTTCCCGGTAGCACCGCCAAACTTAGCGGTAAGCGGACATGCTTTCAACATAGCCAACTGACGTTCGAGACGGTAAACAAATACCATCACTTCTTTACCCAGACGGGTAGGAGAAGCCGGCTGACCGTGAGTTTTGGCAAGCATCGGAATGTTAGCCCATTCTGTCGCATAGGTTTTCAACTGTGCAATCAGCTCTTCAATCAACGGGTAATAAACCTGCTCCAATGCCTCTTTGATAGAAAGAGGAACAGACGTATTGTTAATATCCTGAGAAGTCAGTCCGAAGTGGATAAACTCTTTATAGTCATCCATTCCGCCCATTTTGTCAAACTCTTCTTTCAGGAAGTATTCTACGGCTTTCACATCGTGGTTAGTTACACTTTCGATATCTTTAATGCGTTGTGCGTCTGCTTCAGAGAAGTTACGGTAGATATTCCGTAAAGTTTCAAACACGCTACTATCGATTCCTTTCAATTGCGGCAAAGGAAGTTCGCACAAGGTGATAAAATACTCCACCTCTACCTGTACACGGTATTTAATCAGTGCAAATTCAGAGAAATAAGCTGCCAAAGCTTTAGTTTTGCCTCTATATCGACCATCAATCGGGGATATGGCCGTTAATACATCAAGTTCCATACGTTTTCTTAGATAATTATCAGACTGCAAAATTAACTCTTTTTCCTGAGTTATAAGATAAAAGGAGAAAGAAAGTTTGTATAAAAGAGGTAAGAAATAAAAAAAGTCTCACGAATTTCTTCGTAAGACTTCCTTTTTGGTGTGGGCGTTGACGGATTCGAACCGCCGACCCTCTGCTTGTAAGGCAGATGCTCTGAACCAGCTGAGCTAAACGCCCTTGTTAATGAGCCGGAAGTGTTTCATTTTTTGTGTGGGCGTTGACGGATTCGAACCGCCGACCCTCTGCTTGTAAGGCAGATGCTCTGAACCAGCTGAGCTAAACGCCCGTACACTTCCGTTTCAAAAGCGATGCAAAGGTACGGCATTTTTTGAATTCTGCAAACATTTCATGTATTATTTTTCAAGAAAGTTTTTATCAAATAAAGAAACACTCTGATTATCAGCAAATAATAATAAAAACTTTTTTCTTGTCACTTTCACTTCTTCCGGTTCATCTAATAAACAGAACAAAATAAAGATAGTCGCACCTCTTTTTCTATCATTAATAATTAAAATAGAATCTGCAGGAAAACGAATTCCCAACAAAGATAGTAACGCAGGAACGCTTAAATCCGGGAAATAACTTTTCCGGTCAAACGTTAAACTACCTGTTTGCGAACAACACGTGCCGGATTCCCGACTGCCACACTGTCGTCGGGAATATCTTTCGTCACAACACTCCCCGCCCCCTATCACACAGCGATTGCCAATCGTCACGCCGGGACAGATAATAGCACCGCCACCAATCCAGCAGTCTTCGCCAATCGTCACCGGATAAGCATATTCCTTAGAGCCTCTTCTTTCCAGATAATCCATCGGATGATGCGGCGTATAAATCTGCACACAAGGTCCAACCAGCGTATGGGCGCCTATCGTGATATATCCTCCATCCAGGAAAGTGCAATTGGCATTCACAAATACATGTTCACCCAATTTGATTCCGTCTCCATGATCGCAATGAAAAGGCGGGCAGATTATTGAAGTTTCAGGAATCTCCGGTACCAGTTCTTCCAATAATTCCCGATACCCCGCATCATAAGTGCTCATTCCCCGCATACGCGCCAGCAGCTTCTTGGCATGTTCAAAACGCACCTGCAATTCCGGCGCAGCCATATCAGCCAACTGGGTACTACGCATCTTTTCTACTTCCGTCATACTTTATATTTCTTTACCGTTAGTAAATACAAACTTCTTTTCATCCGAAAGAGATTCGTTAAATTCGAATCCTTCCCAGGAGAAGCTTTTCAAATCCTCCGGATTTTCGATTCTGTTCTTCAGAATGAACCGCGTCATTTCACCACGGGACATCTTGATATAGATCACTATCGAAGCTAATTTCCCGTTCTTCCACACCTGAAATTCGGGAGTAACGACACGTACTTCTCTCTCCACACGCTTCCAATCGAACAAACTTTTCATCTCGTCGCTAGCCAGATTGCAGAGTATGCCTCCCGCTTTCTTTATATCTTCGATGAAAACATCCGTCAGACAGGATTTCCAATAGGAGAACATGGTCTGATTACCCGGTTCCGGCAACACTACATCTCCTTCCAAGCGGTAGGAACGAATGACATCTAAAGGCCTCAACAACCCATAACAGAAAGAAGTCAACCGCAGATGTTCCTGCGCATATTCAAATTCTTCTTTCGAGAAATCTTTTGCATTCAGTCGCTTGAATACAATTCCGGTATAAGCCAGCAAAGCGGGCAGTTCCGAGGTGTCTTCTGCATGAAAAGCCTGATAACGCTTATAATTCTCCACCGCCATCTTAGCATTTATACGCAACAGACGTTCCAGTTCATCCACCGAAAACTGTGACATCTGCAAAGCAATCCCGGAAGCTTCTTTTTGAAATCGTGGAACTGTCGTCAAAGGTACTTTCACCTTTGAAGTCTCACTCATAGTCTTGGCACAAGATAGAAGTACTAACATTGTTTTATCTGATTTTATCTTTTCAAGAAACAAAAATAAAAAATAAATCGCTTCTCTTGCTGATGGATAGACAGATTCTACTTAGTTTCAACCAATAATTAACTTTAATCATTTATTAATAACAAAACACTCCCTATATAGAACACACTCTGATGTGCTATATTTACTAATAAAAAAGAAACTCCCCCTTTGGACAAACCAAAGAGAGAGTTCTCCTTATCTAATAGACAGCTAAAGCTGTTTTTATTTATATTCCTGCCAGCTCTTAATCTGAATATCATTCAGTTTCAATTCGCAGAATGCTTCGATAAAGGCACTTGCCAAACGAGCATTGGTAATCAACGGAATGTTATGATCGATTGCACCGCGACGGATACGATAACCGTTCGTCAACTCACGCTTGCTGTGATTCTTCGGAATGTTAACGATCAAATCAAACTTATGGTCAGCAATCATCTTCATGACGTTGTTCTCTGCACCCGGCTTTTTCATCCGGCCAGTAAACTGGAGTCGTTTCTACACCGTGAGCGTTCAAGAAGGCAGCAGTTCCGGCAGTTGCGTAAATCTGATAGCCCTTAGCAAACAGCATACGGCTGGCATCCAGCAAATCTACTTTCGACTTCATTGCACCGGAAGAGAACATCACTGCTTTTTCAGGAATCTTGAATCCGGTAGCAATCATTGAATTCAGCAATGCTTCAGAGAAATCGTCACCGATACATCCCACTTCACCTGTAGAAGACATGTCTACGCCCAATACCGGGTCAGCCTTGTGCAGACGAGAGAAAGAGAATTGAGAAGCTTTTACACCAATCCAGTCGATATCGAATGCCGACTTATCCGGACGTGAGTATGGAGCATCCAGCATGATGCGGGTAGCAGTTTCGATAAAGTTACGTTTCAGAACTTTAGAAACAAACGGGAAGCTACGAGAAGCACGCAAGTTACATTCGATTACTTTCACTTCGTTGTTACGAGCCAGGAACTGGATATTGAACGGACCGGAGATATTGAGTTCTTTAGCAATCTGACGGCTGATCTTCTTGATGCGACGAGCTGTTGCAAAGTAAATCTTCTGTGCCGGGAATACCAAAGTAGCATCACCGGAGTGAACACCGGCAAACTCTACGTGTTCGGAGATTGCGTATTCTACCACTTCACCATTCTGCGCAACGGCATCAAATTCAATCTCTTTCGTATTTTCAAGGAACTGGGAAACAACAACCGGATATTCTTTAGAAACTTCGGCAGCCATCTTCAGGAAGTTTTCCAATTCTTCATCGTCATAGCAAACATTCATTGCTGCTCCTGAAAGGACGTAAGAAGGACGAACCAATACCGGGTAGCCTACTTTTTCTACAAATCCCTTCACTTCTTCAAGACTGGTCAGTTCCATCCAAGCCGGTTGGTCGATACCCAGTTGGTCGAGCATAGCAGAGAACTTGTTACGGTTTTCAGCACGGTCGATAGAAATCGGAGAAGTACCCAATACAGGAACCGACTGACGGTAAAGTTTCATAGCCAGGTTGTTCGGGATTTGTCCGCCTACCGAAACGATCACACCACGAGGTTGTTCGAGATCGATTACGTCAAGTACACGTTCGAACGAAAGTTCGTCGAAGTAGAGACGGTCGCACATATCATAGTCAGTAGAAACCGTTTCAGGGTTGTAGTTAATCATGATAGACTTGTAACCCAGTTTGCGGGCAGTCTGAACTGCATTCACCGAGCACCAGTCAAATTCTACAGAGCTGCCGATACGGTAAGCACCCGAACCTAGTACGACTACTGATTTTTCATTCTTATAATAGTTTACATCATAACCTTCCACTGCATAAGTCATATACAGATAGTTAGTTAGTTCCGGATGTTCGGAAGCAACTGTATTAATACGTTTTACAGCCGGGAGGATACCCATAGACTTACGATGAGCACGCACTGCCAGGTTTTCTTTCTCCATGTTTCCGGTTGGATTCAGTACGAAACGGGCAATCTGGAAGTCAGAGAAACCTAACACTTTAGCTTCACGCATTACATCGGCAGGTATATCTTCTACCTTATTATAAGTAGACAATTTCGCTTTGTAGTCTACGATATTTTTCAGTTTGCCAAGGAACCATGGGTCGATCTTTGTCAGGTCGTGGATACGTTCGATGGTGTAACCTTCTTCCATTGCTTGTGCAATGGCGAAAACACGCAAGTCAGTCGGGCGAGAAAGCTCTTTATCAAGATCATCAAAGTGCAGTTCGTCATTACCTACGAAACCGTGCATTCCCTGACCGATCATACGAAGGCCTTTCTGGATGATTTCTTCGAAAGAGCGACCGATAGACATGATTTCACCTACTGATTTCATGCTTGAACCGATTTCACGGGATACACCGGCAAACTTCGTCAAGTCCCAACGAGGGATTTTACAGATATAGTAGTCAAGTTGCGGAGCTACGTATGCAGAGTTCGGGGTTCCCATCTCGCCAATCTGGTCGAGTGTGTAACCAAGTGCCACTTTAGCAGCTACGAATGCCAACGGATAACCGGTAGCCTTAGAAGCCAATGCAGAAGAACGGCTCAAACGGGCATTTACTTCAATCACACGGTAGTCATCCGTTTCAGAGTTGAAAGCATACTGAATGTTACATTCACCCACGATACCGAGGTGACGGATACATTTGGTAGAAAGTTCTTTCAACAGAGCCAGTTCTTTATCATCCAGCGAGCAGGTGGGAGCTACTACAATTGATTCGCCGGTATGAATACCCAGCGGATCGAAGTTTTCCATGCTGGCTACTGTGAAGCAATGGTCGTTAGCGTCACGGATCACTTCAAATTCGATTTCTTTCCAGCCTTTCAAAGACTCTTCTACCAGAATTTGTTTGGAGAAAGCAAATGAGCTCTCTGCCAATTTCAGGAACTCTTCCTCATTGGCACAGATACCGCTACCAAGACCACCCAGTGCATAAGCAGAACGCACCATGACAGGATAACCAATTCTGCGTGCAGCAGCAATGGCATCTTCCATGTTTTCTACTGCCTGGCTGACCGGAGTCTTCATTTCTATCTCGTCCAGTTTCTTCACAAACAGGTCACGGTCTTCTGTATACATGATAGCTTCTACTGAAGTTCCGAGCACCTTTACTCCGTATTTATCAAGAACACCTTGTGTGTAAAGTTCAGCACCACAGTTCAATGCAGTCTGTCCGCCGAATGCCAAAAGGATACCATCGGGACGTTCTTTCTTGATAATTTCTTCTACGAAATAAGTATTCACGGGAAGGAAATACACTTTATCGGCAATACCTTCAGAAGTCTGAATGGTTGCGATGTTCGGGTTTACCAATACTGAGCTGATACCTTCTTCTTTCAAAGCTTTCAGTGCTTGTGAGCCTGAGTAGTCGAACTCTCCGGCTTGTCCGATTTTGAGTGCTCCAGAACCCAAAACGAGAACTTTCTTGATTTCCTTTTCCATTTCTTTTGTTGTTATAATAAGTTGTTATTTCTAAGTCCGTTCATAAAAAATGCGTTACCCTCAAAAGGATTAACGCATTACCAAAGAACTAAAATATTGTTTTGGAAATAAGAGAAGAAGACTTTCGTTTCGGGATGAAAACATCCGAATGTAAATAATACTTGCTTCTAATTTCCTGTTGATTCATTGTTGACTTCAAAATTTGTGCAAAGTAACGACATATTTTGCACATGACAAAAGATACGTTCACTTTTTACTGAAATAATTTACCGCGTTAATGAAACAGTCGTTTTTCCATTGGCTTTTAATGATTACATTCTTATCTTAAGCAGGCACAAATCATGAAGTAACTGCATTTTGATGTTTCTTTCAGTTTTTATCCTTATCTTTGTCGCCATTATATAATAAGGTAATAAAATATGGGAAAAGAAAAAATCATATTGACGGGCGACCGTCCTACCGGAAGACTTCATATCGGTCACTATGTAGGTTCATTGAAACGCAGAGTTGACCTGCAAAACGCAGGTGATTATAGTAAGATGTTTATCTTCATTGCCGATTCACAGGCATTGACAGACAATATAGACAATCCGGAAAAGGTGCGTCAGAATGTAATCGAAGTTGCTCTTGATTATCTGGCTTGTGGCATTGATCCGACTAAAGCTACGATTTTCATCCAGTCGCAAATACCGGAACTATGCGAACTTAGTTTCTATTATATGGATCTTGTCAGCGTATCCCGCCTGCAACGTAACCCGACCGTGAAATCGGAAATCCAGATGCGTAACTTTGAAGCAAGTATTCCCGTAGGTTTCTTCACTTATCCCATCAGCCAGGCAGCAGACATTACAGCATTCCGCGCAACGACTGTCCCTGTGGGTGAAGACCAGGAACCGATGCTCGAACAGGCTCGCGAAATCGTTCGCCGTTTCAACTATATATATGGTGAGACATTGGTAGAACCGGAAATCCTGTTGCCGGACAATGCAGCTTGTCTGCGTCTTCCGGGAACTGACGGTAAAGCTAAAATGAGTAAATCGCTCGGAAACTGCATCTACCTTTCGGAAGAACCGGAAGAAATCCAAAAGAAAATCATGAGTATGTATACCGACCCGGGCATCTCCGCGTACAAGATCCGGGAAAATTGAAGGTAATACGGTATTTACTTACCTAGATGCTTTCTGCCTCCCCGAACATTTCGAACGTTATTTCCGGATTATCCGAATCTGGCAGAACTGAAAGCGCATTATCAACGCGGCGGATTGGGTGACGTGAAAGTAAAACGTTTCCTAAATTCCATCATGCAGGAGACTTTGGAACCGATTCGCAATCGTCGCAAGGAGTTCAGCAAGGATATCCCTGCTATCTACGAGATGCTTCAGCAAGGCTGCGAAGTGGCAAGGGCTGCGGCTGCCGAGACTTTGGCTGACGTGAAGAAGGCGATGAAGATTAATTATTTTGATGATAAGGAATTAATCGAAGAGCAGGTGAAACGTTTCTCGCAAGAGTAAAAGATTTCGTCTGGGAATAAACATAATTATAAGGTAAAGGCTGCCCTTCTTTTGTAGAACAGGCAGCCTTTCTTATCGGATATTTTTCAAAGATTCAGTTTGTTTCTTCCTCGTCATTCTTGAACAACACATCCTTTAATTTCTGATAAAGGAATGAAAGTATCAGCAATATCAATCCCAGAATGATAAATACAATAATCTTGCCAATGGTCGGCATAGCCCATAAATCATCAAAGACGAGTTTGAGCAGGACTAATCCGAAAGTCGCAAGGCTCACCATACGGAGTAGTTTCTGATGCAGGCGCATGCCCAACCCCATTTGGACGAACCCGGCAATGCTTAATGAGAGTGACAGCCCGGCACTGAAATCGTCCACTCCTACTTGCCAAAGGAAAGAGCGTACCATTGTCAGCCAAAGGAGCGTGGCAAGAATATTCAGATATACGGTGAAACGGGATTTTATGCCGATTGATGTATAGTACATACGTGCTACATAATACAAATTCGCTATTACGAACACAGCTGTCAGCCATGGTAGTACAACAGGAGGGGAAGTCCATATTCTCTGGTCGCCCCATATATTTATAATATATACAAGTACGTTTGCCCCGATAGTCAAGATATAAGAAGTGAGATGTTTCGTTATCGGGAATCGTTTTCTGAAAGCATAGCAAACACTCGAAATGGATATGGCTGTAAACAAGAACATAGCTCCGCTTCTCGTCGCCCCTTCAAAATACAAATTGAATTCCATCATAAATGTATAATAAAGTATGATTACGGAGACGATAAGCATAAAAGGATTCCAGAAGCTGTATTTCAACCGGCGTGCCGTAGAGAAGAAGGAATGATAATATTCCATTAATAAAGCAAATGCTCCTGTCGCTAATCCCACAAACAAAGAGGTGGCAAATGAACTATTCAGAAAAATTGTATCTAAGGAATGATGTTCAAACATCACACTATACACATCCATCAAGTAAGAAACGAAAGTGAGTCCTACCAGAACTTTAGCCGCATACTCATATACTCTAATTTTCGACTTAACATAGAGCCACAACAGCAATACCATTTCCGATGCCCAAAGCAAGGTTATATAGTTTCCGTCCAGTTGAATCGGAACTGTAATGGAGACAAATGTCAGCACAAGCCCCAACGTGGTATGCACGAGGAATTTATATTCCTTCCTATTCTTCCACAACCAAAGAACCAGTCCTAAATTAACAAGAGCGATAAACAGGCTCAACAAGCCGCTTGCTTTGAAAGACAATCCCATATTCTGCAAGAATAAGGCTCCTGAAAGCAAATAGATAAAATTATTCGTTATAATGACGAATACTAATCCCCGGCTCATCGTCCGCATATTCTCTCCACGAAGGATAGAGAACACCGGAAGTAGAAAAGATAAAATAGAACAGAGTAGCAAACCAAAACAGATGGTTCGAAATAACCGTAGAACTAGAGGTATAGTTAAACAAAAGAAAGATTCCCATTATCAGGCAAGTAAAGACAAATGAAATCATTGGAAGTTCACTCCACTTTTTATAAATGGAAAGTCCGAACATACCCAAGTTTAATATGCTCACGTAAGTGAACAGTACCAAATAACTTCCTTCCCCGCTACTCACTATGAATGGCGCAAGGAATCCTCCTACAAGAGAAATGATAGCCAACTCACGCCGATTATATACCACAGACAGAATAGACATAAACACTGTGACACCAATCAGAATGATAAAGGCCATAGTCTGCGAGAAAATATGATAATAATGGAAAGCAATGGCAACTGTAAGATAGAACACAGCGAAAGCACCACCCGCAAGCAGCGAACTGAAGGTTCGGTATTTCTTTTGCAACCGTTCGGCAACAGCCAGCAATACAGCTCCCGTCAAGAAACCAAGCACGGTACGGAAGGTTTCATTAATCCAGTTTTTATCAATGGCATACTTTACAAAGAAACCTACACCGATTACAAATATAAGGATACCAATCTTTCCGAAAAGATTCTCACCGATGAATTTTTCATAGTTCACCTGCTTCTTTTGTTTCGGAACAGTCGGGGCAACCGGAACAACCGGAGTAGCCGGAGTAACCGGTACAACTGGCACAGTCGAAGATTCAGCGGATTCCTTCCGAACAGCCTCTACGCAAACTTCCTCCATTCTTGTTTCAAGCGTCTTTTCAGGCGTCTTTTCCAATGTCTCACGGACAACTGCTTCAACAACCGGTTCGTGTTTTTCCTGAACAGCCTCTTCTCGTTGTCCGGTCTTTACTGCCTTAACATGCTCTGCCGCTTGAGGCATCACAGGAATATCTTTTGTTTCTTTTTCTGATATTTCCTCTTTCGGCTTGGAGGCTTCAGCAACAGAATTTTGCTGAACCTTGAGATAATCTTCCATCCGTTTCTTTATCTCATTCAACTCTTTCTCTATCTTTCCGAAGCGATTGTCCAACCTACTCAATAAAATAAATAACATAACTAAAACGAGTAGTGCATATACGGTATTAAAGTCGTCCATAATATTCCAGATTTGAGTTCTATAGCACAAATATAGATAATTATTAATAGCTCCAATCAATTGTTATTAAATTATTTGGATTATCCCAACAATGCAATTTTACATCAATTGCATAAATCAGGATACAAATCCTCTAAATCAGGAAAAAAATCTCCTCATTTTATAAAAAAGAATAGAGCTTACAAATTTCAAACAATTATACGGCTTTTATTCTTCTTTTTCCTATCTTTGCCACAATATCAATAAAAATCACACAAATTATTCACTTAAACACAAGAAGCATGAAGCACCTTAAATTTCTATTTGCACTTGGCGGCATTCTTTTCTTATCTTGCCAAACAGTATCCGCACGTGGTTTAAAAATCCCTTTCGGCGACCGCGAAGTATTAACCAAAGTAGCAGATTTGCCTGATACCGAAGAGTACCAAACAGACGATGGAAACTACATTGATCTGGCAACTTTCCATCAGGAGTTCAACATCGCTTACCTTCTCCCTCTATACATAGAGAAAGAGCCTCGCCTGGTCGGCTATTGCGAAAAGGAAGACACTTACTATGAACTGACGGAAGAACAACTGGCTACCATCCTAAAAGAAAATAATTTGGATGGAGAGAAGTTGAACAAGGTCGGTTTCTATTCCCGTTATGGTGGTAAAGCTGTCGGACTTCTTATAATTGCCCTTATCATTTGGGGATGTATTCCTGGAAAAAAGAAAGAAGTGAAACCCGTGGAAGTATAAAACAAACCATTATTAATAACATTAAAAAGTACAAACTATGTCTATTTACACCTTTATTCCGGTCATTTTCATTGTTCTATATCTAGGATACTGGTTTTACATGAAAAACAAAAACTCGCAACAGGCACAAGTAGTGAACAACACCGATTTCAAAGCTGAATTTGCAAATGCAGAACAGTATAAAAAACTCTGCTTAAACTCTGATTTATCTTTCCTGAAAGAAGCTATGGGAGAAGAAAAAATTGACGCTTTCAACTATGCCAGCAATGAATATGGTGTAGCATCCGCACTCAAAGACGGGATGAAAGATAAGCTGAAAGGAATGGCCACTTTAGGAACTGTACGTTTCAATACCGTACAAACTCCCAAATATCTGGTATTGAGCGGAGACAATCTGCACCTATTCGATACAGACACAGATGGAGAAATCGACAATCATTTTGTATTCAATCAGGCGCGTCTTGAAAATTCCCGTCTCATCGCAATTCCTATGGAGGGACAAGTACAAGCACAGGCACAAGCCAGAGGAAACAACGTGAAAGCATACAAACTTTCATTGCAAACCGATGAGAAACCTGTTGAACTCATTATCTACTCCTGTCTGATATTTACAAATATCCCGGAGATTCCGACAGATCCACAAGAAACAATACAGGATATTATCATTGGCAATGACTTCTTGAAACAATTGGGTGACAAATATCCTAATTTGAAAGTCTCATTGCCGATATTTAGCTAAAGAAGGACATATACTTAGAAAAAATAACAGCGGAAGGTTAGCTAGTTACCAAACATTATGCGTCCCGGCGTCCCGGCGGATTTGCAATCCGCCGTTCTCCGAGTATCAGGATTTATAATCCGCAATACACCTATACTTTAATATATAGTTCGAATTGAAAATCCTGATGCTCAAAGCAATCGGATTAAAAATCCGATTGAACAGAGAACAGATCTCTGCAGATACTCCCCGCAGAAATTCAAAAGTAAAATTAAAAGCGATACAGTTTCGTTCGGACAAGAAGCTGAAACAATCTGTCGGATATATAAAAACAAAGCAAATGAAGCGAGTCAAGCACTCTGCCAAATTATCGGAAATAGAGATAGACATGCGGCTAAAAGAGTATTTCAGCGATCATCAGATTATGCAACGTTCCGACTTTCAAGGCATCACAGGGATGGTACGTTCCACAGCCATGATTCATATTCGCCGACTCCGTCAGGAAGGCAAACTGCAAAATATCGGTATTCCCAGTCAACCTATTTATGTGCCGACCCCAAGATTTTATGGAAAATTCAGAGATTATCAGCCTGTCAAATAAACTAAAACAAAAACAAAATATCAGAGGAGATACCCCCAAAATAACAGATATAAAAAAGGCGGCTGAAAGCATGAACCTCTCTTTTCAGGGTTCGCTTTCAGCCGCTTTTCCTTTCCAGCAAGCGATTACAGAGAATCGCTGAATGCTGAAATCGCTTTTTTACTTTTTATTACTGTGCAGATTCTACCAATACTACACGGTTCAGAATCGGTTGACCGAATTTGTCAACCCCACCACCGGCTGCAACTTTCAGTCTATCGGCAGAGATGCCATACTTCTTAACTAACAAGTCTTTAACAACCTGTGCACGTTCCAAACTTAACTTCTGATTGAAAGCAGGAGTACCGGTTGCAGAGTCAGCATATCCGTTGATTGTGTATGTAGCATTCGGAGATTCTTTTATCTTGCTGGCAAGATATGACAAGTTCATTTCTTCTTGCGGAGATAATTTATCAGAACCGATCTTGAAGAATACGGTACGCGGAGCAATGTTAGTATCTGTGATAACAACTTCTTCAGTATCTTCTACTTCTACCGGTTGTTGTGCATTTGCCAACTGTTGTTGCAATTGCATATTAGCTGCTGCCATTGCATTCATCTGATTACGCATCTGATTCAATTCGAGTTCAGAGATAATCTGTGGAGTAGGACGTTGGAATCCGCGGGTAGGGAAGTAATAAGTCACACCGAGGGTAGCACCTAAGATACCATCATAATCGGGTCTACCTCCATGTTCTCCGTCAAACTTGCCTTCCAGACCTGTTGCACTCAACTCCAGATTCAAGTCAACAGCATTCGACAAACGGAAGCGGTTGATAATACCTGCATTGAAAGTAGCGGAGTTAGTGTGAGGACGAGAATAAGCATGAGCCCAACCGGCACCTATATAAGGGATAATTTCATATACGCGGTTCGGATTGTATCCACCGAAAAAGTGCGTTCAAGTTAATCATCAAATCACCATGCAAGTTCATGTAGTCCCATCTTTGTTTGTAAGAACCGTCTTCTCTCGGGGCACCCACTACATAATTAGCAGTTTCGCTGGTAGTGAATCCTTTTGCCTGCAGTCCGCTGTATTGCAAACGCAGCCCGAATCCAGGAGTTACCCATTTGCCGACAGACACGTTAAATGTAGGAGCAACACGGTCTCTGAATTTGCCGATATGGTCATTGTTTCCATATAGCACCTGGGCGCCGCCTCCTATAGAGAAGAACCAGTTACTCCAGAAAGGATTAGTTATTACTTGATATTTATCTTGTACCTGAATCACTTCGTATTCAGTTACAGTCATTGTCTGCTGCGCAGAAGCGACAGACGCAACGCTGGCAAATGCCAGCAACATCAGAATCTTTTTCATATACCTAATAGTTAAGTGGTTATTTAAATCTTTTTCTTTGTTGAACTATTTAAATAACACGAACTGAACTAAAAGGTTTTAGAAAAAGATGAAATTATTGTTTTATTTGAATAATCTTTCGATGTCTTCCTCCTTGATTGTTGTCAAAACAGTTTTCCCATCAGGGGTGTAATTCGGTGAGGGACAGGCAAAAAGGTTATCTACAAGGCTTACCATTTCTTCATTACTCAACACCTGTCCGTAAACAATAGCCGCTGCACGGGCCAATGTTAATGCCAGAATACTTTGGATTTCTTCCTTGACATCACTTCCTTTTTCCATCGCTGTATGCAGCATATTACGCACCAGTTCCACCGGATTCAGCCCTTCAATCCCCGAAGGAATACCATTAATGGCATAGCTACCGCCTCCCAGATTACTCAAATCAAAACCGACCGCAGACAAATCATCCATAATACTTTGCAGTACAGCAGCCTCGGAAGCCGGTAATTGTAATATTTCCGGGAACAGAACACCTTGTGATACCCCCTGCTTCTGTTGGATCTGCACCATATAGCGGTCAAAAAGTACCCGTATGTGTGCCCGATGCTGATCAATTAGCATCAGACCGGATTTAACTGAAGTCAGAATAAACCGCCCTTTAAACTGCAAATGCTGATTTCCTTTTTCCATAACCGGTTCACTGGCATACAAAGTGGAAGAAGCAGCAGATACGACCGTCTCCATCTTTTCTTCAACGAAAGCCGGTTCACTCCCAATAGAAGAATCCTCCCAATTCATTTCGGGTTCCGGCTGCGGATTGTTCATCTTACTGGCTTTCGTCAGCCCTCCGTACAAATCTTCCCATTCCACTTTCGAACGGCTGTACGACCCGCCACCACCAGTAGAGACTTTAAACGGATTATAGTCTGTATTATAATGTATCTTCGGAGGCTCGGAAGATATCTTTTCCTCAAATGCCGGAATGTCAGGCATGTCTTCCGTATCAAAATCAATAGAAGGGATCGCACTGAATTTACCCAACGACTCCTTCACGGATGCTGAAAGTATCTGCCAAATGGCCTGTTCATTTTCAAACTTGATTTCAGTCTTTGTCGGATGGATATTCACGTCAATATTAGCCGGATCTACATCGAAATAGATAAAGTAGGAAATCTGTTCACCGGTGGGAATCAACTGTTCATAAGCCTCCATGACTGCCTTATGAAAATAAGGATGACGCATATAACGCCCGTTGACAAAGAAATACTGATGTGCCCCTTTCTTACGGGCAGTCTCCGGCTTGGCTACGTATCCGGAGATTTTCACCATGGTAGTATTGACCTCTATGTTCAGTAACTGCTGATTGAGCTTCTTACCGAAAATAGCAAGGATACGTTGGCGTAATTGTGATACTGGAAGATTGAATAACTCGAATCATTACTATAAAGCGAAAGGCAACCTCCGGATGCACCAAAGCGATCCGTTCAAATTCGGCAAGGATGTTACTCAATTCCGTTGAATTAGCCTTTAGAAATTTACGACGGGCAGGTACATTAAAGAATAGGTTCTTTACAGAGAAGTTACTTCCTTTAGAACAGGACACAGCCTCTTGGCCCTTGAGAGCCTGCAATCACCAGCTTCGTGCCCAATTCTTCCGATTCCGGACGTGTCTTTAACTCTACCTGTGCCACAGCAGCGATGGAAGCCAATGCCTCTCCGCGAAATCCCATTGTACGCAAAGCAAACAGATCCGCCGCTTGACGTATCTTAAGTGGCATGTCGCTCAAAGAAAGACGGGCATCCGTTTCGGACATTCCTTTTCCATCATCAATCACCTGAATGCTGGTTTTACCTGCATCAGTCACCAATACATGTATATTTTGTGCATCTGCATCAATCGCATTCTCCACTAGCTCCTTGATGACAGACGCGGGACGTTGTATCACTTCACCGGCAGCAATCTGGTTAGCTACCGAATCAGGTAACAAATGAATTATATCGCTCATTCTTCGTAAATTAATAATTAAAAGTTCCAGCTTCCTGTCGCCAAATAATGCCACAGATAAAGGGAAAGCAATGATTATCAGTATGATTCCGAAAGAGACCGGTTTGCGGCCACTCGCTTTTCTTCTTTTCAAATGCGTAGTACCTTCAATGAACTTACCGCGAATATCCTCCGGATTAAATTCCTTTTCCGGAAGCATCCCCAAGTCACGTTTGGCGTTCTCCTCCATCTTTGCGAGCTTTTCTTTCCGCTCGTCTACATAAATGTATTGATGATTAAAGCCACGGGGCTTTCTCATTGAGTTAAACATTCCCATACTACTTCATATTTATTAAGTTTCGCTTTTCTGTTTTGGGTCGCCGGTCGGTGGTCGGTTTCAGTGTATCACCCGCACGCTTACCCCGCCAGTTAAAGATATCATCCTTATTCAGCGGACGGACATAGTCGAACCGGGCAAAGTGGGAGACGCAATTTATCAGGCGGTATCTGGTCCATCGGATACATCGTTCCGTTGGATTTACCGATAAACAGTCCTTTTTCCATCTTCTTATCCTTCATATAAAGATGAAGCACACTACCTTCCAGACAATTAAATCCGGTCATCGTACTGTCTTTTTCTTCCGGATAGAAAGCGGTCAACACATTACCAATCACTTCAATATGACGCATATCTCCATTAATGAAATAGGCTTTCATCTCTTTGCCGGACACTTGGTTATAATGAATAGAATCTTTCATTTCCACCGTCAACGCCTGGTTGATGATGTGCGAGTCAATCGTGCTGTCATTCATATAAATCTTGATCTGCTCGCCAAGTAGTTGCTGCCCTTCATTCCAAAGAATAGGGTCGGTATACATGGTCATACAGGAATCCTTCGAATTATAGACCAGTGAGTCACATACTCCCTGAACATCCGTACGATACATACGTACCTTGTGATAAGCTTTCATCAACCGGAAAACGGAATCGGTATTCAGGTTGTAAGACACCAACTGCAATGTATCGCCATGCATAAAAAGACTGTCAGGCCCTTGCGAGTAGTCGATTGCCACCGCACGTTTCGTCGCAAACGCGGAGTCTGTCAATTCATTATAGAAACAATAATCACCCGTCAGCATATTCTTATTAATGGAATCTGTCATCTTCACATTATCGAACGCCTCGCCATAACCGATGATACGGTCATAGAACAGACTGTCGCCTACCAGTTTCTTTCCCTGATTGGTCAGTACCGAACGGTCTAACAATTCGGCTTGTTCGGTCATTGTGTTATAAAATCCCCGTTCCGAATAGATATGATTATTATCACTGACGATATTGGAAGGTCCGAGAATAACTGCGATTTTGCTTTCCGTATTATACCTTAATGTATCGGAAGTCAACACAAACTTTGGGTTTACCAACTTCACATCATGATTGAATACCGACTGTTTTGTTGCAGGACTGTATTCTCCCCAATCGGAAGTCAATACATTCTCTTCATCCATCAAGGTTCCTCCCTCGAAATAATATCCGAGGTCGTAGAGACGGTCGTAATTCAAGCTATCTGTCAACAGGGTGGTGTTCCGGTTAATCATCTTCACATTTTCACGAAGCTGCGCTATTTGCGTCATGCCGTCATAATAAAGATAATCACCGTAGATGAACAAAGTGTCTCCCTGTTCCATACGCATACATTACTGAAGGCCTCCACAGAGTTGGTTTTCTCAAAAATCAGTGCACTGTCACAGTACATATACATACTGTCATGGCGCAATTTCACGTTACCAATCAATACCTGCACATCCGGACGCGCCAACTTATCCGCCTGACCTTCATCAGCATGAAGCAGATAAACTTTGGTCTTTTTATTCTCCGGTTGTTTCTTGTTGTCCGATTGTTTCTTATTGCCTGCCGGTGTTTTGGCTTTTGAAGCCGACTTAGACGTATCCGCAGCCGATTTAATTGAATCCCCTGTTACAGGTTTCTGTCCCGTTGGCCTCACTTGTGCTACAAGACATACACCAAACAGGCATAGAAAGCCTATAAGGAGCCATCTATGCCTGTCTTGTTGTTTATTTTTCTTATTTGTTTTCAGCATATAAAATCAAAGCAAGGTTACATCAGTCCTTCTTGACCCAACCCGGATACTTGAAGTCACACTTCTGCCAGTTTTCGTTGATGCGTACATAAGTATGTTTCTGTTTGTCCAGAATCCATTTCTGCAACATCTCTTCACGGCGTTTGTCCATCACAATTTCTTTCAAGTCCTGATAGTCTTCTGCAATGGTTGCTTTATGACCGTTGATTTTTGCTTTCAACTTCACGATAGCACATACTTCTTTTCCATCCTTCTCATTAATCATTGTAAAGGCTTTGGAAATTTCGCTACATTCATCTTATCCACTACTT
>SCPN01000705.1_pt1 | contig 38167 bp, 35 predicted proteins | sample 6106831 | NCBI WGS metagenome assembly SCPN01 (sample SAMN10720447, study PRJNA508395) | human gut metagenome | isolation source: Participant 1, 0 month | reverse complement strand
TGCTGGGAAGTCATGGGGATTGGTATTCCAGCGAGTGTCGAATCAGTGTTATTTACCAGTGGTCGGTTATTAACCCAAATGTTCGTTGCCGGGATGGGGACCAGTGTTATTGCCGGAAATTTTATCGCGTTTTCAATTGCGGCTCTTATCAACTTACCCGGAAGTGCGCTCGGCTCTGCTTCTACGATCATTACAGGCCGAAGGTTGGGGGTAGGGCAGATAGCGCAAGCAGAGATTCAGTTGCGGCATGTGTTCTGGCTGTCCACTCTTGGATTAACGGCCATCGCCTGGCTAACGGCTCCCTTTGCCGGGCTTATGGCATCGTTTTACACCCAGGATCCACAGGTTAAACATGTCGTTGTGATTCTGATTTGGCTAAATGCTTTATTTATGCCTATTTGGTCCGCCTCATGGGTGCTACCCGCTGGATTTAAAGGTGCTCGTGATGCCCGTTACGCCATGTGGGTTTCGATGTTGAGCATGTGGGGTTGCCGGGTTGTCGTCGGTTATGTGCTGGGCATCATGCTTGGCTGGGGTGTGGTTGGTGTCTGGATGGGAATGTTTGCCGACTGGGCTGTGCGGGCCGTGCTGTTTTACTGGCGAATGGTTACTGGACGTTGGCTATGGAAATACCCTCGATCCGAGCCGCAAAAGTGTGAAAAAAAGCCAGCTGTGTCGGAATAAACGACAAAATGCAGATTATTTCAGCAAACGATTTCAAATTTAAAAAACAGGCTTTGACATTATGGGTGGGCATCGCTAATATTCGCCTCGTTCTCACGATTCCTCTGTAGTTCAGTCGGTAGAACGGCGGACTGTTAATCCGTATGTCACTGGTTCGAGTCCAGTCAGAGGAGCCAAATTTTAGTTTTGAGACATCTCTATGAGTCTCAAAACAGTTAAAAAATAAAAATTATTTTTACCCGGTTACCTTGTAAAAAAGTGACCGGGTTTTTTGATTTCTGTGTTTCGTGCGCTTAATCGAGTCTCACGCTTCAGTGAGCAAATTGCCCCTCCCCAACAGACATCACGATTCGCAAGGTCAAAAACTCTGTTCCATGAAGTACCGTACAAAGATAAAGAGAAAAATGCCTTATGCGGGATGTCGCTATCGCGTCTTTATCGGGAAACTATGCGTAATTGTCACTTTGCCTTCTGTAATCAGAAAAAGAAGAACTGGAATTATAATAAATATTATTTCTCTGGGAACGAGGATTTTTTATAAGAAATATGACGAGTTGAACATTATATTTTTTTATAAGGATTATATGAGATTAAAGAAATCTGCCGTAAAGACAGATTTCTTTAAAAGATAATTAGAGATTTGCGACGTTATGATAAACTTTTTGTACATCGTCGTCATCTTCAAGGGCATCAACAAGCCCTTCAAAGATTTCTAAATCTTCTGGGGAAAGCTCAACTTCAGATTGAGCAATCATTTCTAATTCTGTTGTTGAGAACTCAGTGATTCCAGCTGCTTTTAGAGCCGCGATTCCTTTATGAAGGTCAGTAGGTTCGGTATAAATAACAATGTTACCTTCTTCTTCAGTCACATCACGAACATCAACTTCAGCTTCAAGTAAAATTTCAAAAATATGGTCAGGGTCTGATCCTTTAAATACAATCACACCCGTATTGTCAAACATATAGCTGACAGAACCTGCCGCTCCGATATTGCCGCCTTTTTTATTGAAAATTGTGCGAACGTTAGCAATCGTACGGTTAACATTTGAAGTCAATGTCTCGGCGATAATCATTGAGCCATTAGGACCAAAGCCTTCATAACGTCCCTGCACGAACGTTTCATCTCCGCCGCCTTTGGCTTTATCAATTGCTTTATCAATAACGTGCTTTGGAACTTGTGCCTGCTTTGCACGTTCAATAACGAATTTTAAAGATGTGTTTAATTCTGGATCGGGTTCCACCTTGTTTGGCAGCAGCATAGATTTCTACACCGAATTTTGCATAAATTTTAGACGTTGCACCGAATCTTTAGCCGTTTTTAGCAACAATATTGGCCCATTTACGTCCCACTGGAATGATCTCCTCGAAAATTTATTTACATTACTGGTAAATCGTTAACATGTGTTAATTCGGCATATTATATCATAACAGGAAAAATCTCGTCTATTAGAAATAAAAATATTCTAAAGCTATAATCTTATATTTAATTTTATAAAAACTTATATTGTTGGCGGGATTTTTTATAATTGTGTTTTGAAAGCATACTTGCTTTTAATATGTGGAAATCATTAAGACGATAATAAAACTCGTATCCGCCCAAGGAAGCAAACAGCCCACGATTATTGCAGGCTATTTGCCAGGTGTCTTACTTACTCCTTCACATCTATTTCTGATAAGAAGGTTCAGAACTTATTATCGGAACGGCGGCTCATTAAAGGTTCGTAATTTACGTGAATGCAGTCGGTCGCCTTCTGCGCGCAGCAAATCGATCGCCCGAATGCCAATTTGCAGATGTTCGGAAATAGCGCCTTCATAAAAACGGTTAGCCTGACCGGGAAGTTTAATCTCACCATGTAATGGTTTATCTGAAACACACAGTAGTGTCCCGTATGGCACGCGGAAACGATATCCTTGCGCGGCAATGGTTGCACTTTCCATATCAATTGCTACGGCCCGGCTTAAGTTAAAACGAAGTGCAGAAGCTGAGTAACGTAATTCCCAGTTCCTGTCATCTGTGGTTACCACAGTACCAGTACGTAGCCGCTGTTTGACTTCCTCACCGGGCCTGCCGCTCACCAGCTTGGTGGCGTCATAAAGCGCACGTTGCACTTCAGCAATGCTCGGAATAGGAATATCGGGCGGCAGAACCGCATCAAGAACGTGGTCATCGCGTAAATAAGCGTGTGCAAGTACATAATCGCCAATGGCCTGACTTTCACGTAATCCGCCACAGTGACCAATCATCAACCAGACATCCGGGCGTAGCACTGCCAGATGATCGCAGATGGTTTTAGCATTTGACGGTCCCACGCCAATATTCACCAGAGTAATACCCTGACCATCGGCGGTAATTAAAATGCCATGCTGGCATCTGATGTTTTTCCATGCAAGGTCGGAAATGGCTTCTTCTGGCGCTTCGGTTTCGGCGGTGATCCAGTTCCGCCAGCACACAAGAAAGGCAATGTAGGGACTATCAGGATCGAGGATCTGGCTGCATCCCCAACGAACGAATTCATCCACATAACGTGTGTAGTTGGTAAACAAGACGAACGGCTGGAAAATGTTCAACTGGCGTACCGGTATAATGGCGCAACGCGCGAGGGAAAAATCGACGCGGCGCGCATCAAAATGCGATAGCGGGGAGAATTCAGTTGGATGATATCGCCGTCTGCAGTTTCATCGCCAATTTGCGCCAGTTCTGTTTGTCAGGGAAGTAGCAGTTAACCCAGCGCTCATATTGAGCGATCAAGTGTCAATTAGAGCCATCGATGACATAAGGATGGGGATTTCATGCTGCGAGGGTTGCACTGAGATATGCGCACCATAATCCTGATACAGCAACGTAAGTTGTTCATTAAGATACGAACGAAAGAGAGTAGGGCGAGTAATCGTGGTGGTAGCTGCCTGCGTGGGTAAAGCGACCAAATGCGCGCGTTTGGGATTTGGTTGTGCTACCGTCCCGGTTACGGTCAGTGATGGATAGACAAAAGACCTTGTTTGCGGCGTTTTCATGGTAATTCGCCACTTGTAATATAGTTGCCAATGGCGTTGCGTAATGCGACTACAGATTGCTCATACAGCGCGTCGAGTTTATCCAGTGCCTGAGCTGGGGTCAGACCGGAGCCCTTATTATTCATGTGTGTCTCCTGTTCCATACAATTACCGCACATCCGATAGTGTATGTCAAGGAATGTGAAACAGTGTAAGGCGAAGATCGGATGATCTTCGCCGCTATCAAGCGCGGTGATTGTCTTTCATCAACAAAGCGGTCATTGCGGAAATCAGACATCCAGCCAGCAAATAAATGGCGACGCTATGCCAGTTCCCGGCAAAGTAAGTGATGAGCGCAGCGGCAATAAAAGGTGTAAATCCACCGCCAACCACACTGGCGACCTGATAACCGACTCCAGCACCACTATAGCGATAACTGGCACCAAACATTTCGGTAAACATCGGTTGTTGCACACACACCACCATGTCATGCGCAATGTTTGCCAGCATTATGGAGAAGAAAACTATCCAGAAAATAGATTGTGCTTCAAGCGCCATAAAGAAAGGAAATGCGCTCAACGTTCCGATTAACGCACCTGTGATATAAACCCTGCGGCGACCAAAACGATCGGCAAGCCAGGCAAAACAGGGAATTGTCAAGCAGCTTAATCCACCTACCAGCAAACCAATATTGAGGAAAAGTTCGCGCGGTAACCCCATATTCTGGGTTGAATAATTAAGTGCAAAGGCAGTAACGATGTACATCGTCAGCAATTCGCACAGTCGTAGCGCAATAATCTTCAGGAAAGCACCGGGATGTCGTAACAGCGCTTCGATAACCGGGATGCGTTTTTTCGCGGCAGCTTGATAATGTTGCTGTTGTTCAAATTCCGCGGACTCCTCCATGCCATTGCGCACCCACAATGCTCCCAGTACCAGTACGATGCTAAACAGGAAAGGAATGCGCCAGCCCCAGCTTAAAAACTGTTCGTCAGTCGTCATCATACTGATCAATGAAACCAGTCCGGTTGAAAGCAGTAAACCTACACCGTAGCCAACTTGTACACCGCTACTGTAAAAGGCTTTTTTATTTTTTGGTGCACTTTCAACGGAAAGCAACGCCGCGCCTCCCCATTCGCCGCCGACGGCAAATCCCTGAATGGCACGCAGCGTCACCAGTAAAATAGGTGCCCACCACCCAATGGTCGAGAATGAAGGAAGAATACCAATCAAGGCTGTCGCGATGCCCATCATCCAGACGGTCAGCATTAACATGCGCTTACGTCCCAGTCGGTCGCCAAAGTGACCGAAAATGACACCGCCGAGCGGACGGAAAAGGAATCCGACGCCAAAGGTAGCAAATGCGGCGAGCGTTCCCATCGCCGGGCTTACTTGCGGGAAAAACTCGCGATTAAACACCAGTGCGGCGGTGATGCCATAGAGTAAAAAATCATACCAGTCGACGACGGCACCAGCGAAGCTGCCTAACGCAGCTCGTCGGGCGCGACTTAACGAAAGCGTCCCTTCATCGGGACGAGTGGAGATGAGCGTGGAGTCCATAATGATCCTGTTTGTACTGTCTTTTTATAATTAGTATGGAAAAGGTAACTCACATTGCCGTCGATCTATAAACGAACCTTATGAGACTACCTCGACAGAGCGCATCTGCAAATGATTTTATGGCTGATTAGCGGCAACATGAAAAATTCGATGGAAGATGAAAGCGCAGGAGTTGCTGGTGTTGTTTAAGGATTAAGCAGAGGAGCCACAGGTTAGAGATATGAAACATAAAAGTCCGCATATGCACAAAATGGCACCCTGATGAGTCTGATAGACTGCATTGCATTATAACCAGTAGGGAGGCGAGGTTAGGTATGTTTTTAGCATCATTGTTGAGACGTATTGCATTTAGTTACTACGATTATAAAGCTTATAATTTCAATATTGAAAAAACAGACTTTGTTGTCATCCATATTCCCGACCAGATTGGCGATGCTATGGCCATCTTTCCTGTTATTCGGGCGCTTGAATTGCATAAAATTAAGCATCTTTTAATTGTTACGTCGACAATTAATTTAGAAGTGTTTAATGCACTTAAACTTGAAAAGACTAAATTAACATTAGTCACAATGACTATGCAGGATCACGCAACATTAAAAGAAATAAAAGATTTAGCAAAGAACATAACACAGAAATACGGTACGCCGGATCTTTGTATAGAGGCGATGCGTAAAAAGAACCTGAAAACGATGATATTTATCAGTCAGTTGAAAGCAAAAACGAATTTTCAGGTTGTTGGTTTAACCATGAAGTGCTACTCCCCTTTGTGCAAGAACGCGTCCCGGATGGATCAGAATCTCCGGGCTCCTGTACCCATGACATGGGCATTTATGATGCGTGAGGCGGGTTTTCCAGCAGTCAGGCCAATATATGAATTGCCACTAAGTGAGGATGTACTCGATGAGGTGCGCGAGGAAATGCGATCGTTAGGATCTTACATTGCGCTTAATTTAGAAGGTAGCTCGCAGGAACGTACATTTTCATTATCGATTGCAGAAAATCTAATAGCAAAAATTCAAAGTGAAACAGATATACCAATAGTGATCGTTCATGGACCAAAAGGGGAAGATAAAGCCAGGGTATTAGTGGATTGTTATAATAATGTCTACCGTTTATCCTTATCACCCTCGATTAAACGTTCAGCAGCAATCATAAAAGATGCTTATATCGCAATAACTCCTGACACCTCAATATTACATATGGCAAGTGCCTATAATACTCCCGTTGTTGCAATTTATGCTGATTACAAAACGCGATGGCCCGCAATGGCCGATGTTTCGGAGTCAGTCGTCGTTGGGCAAAAAATTGACAATATAAGTCTGGATGAATTCGCAAAGGCATTAAAAAGTGTTTTGGCGAGAATATGAGACAGTACTTATGCATAGTAATGCCGATCTGTTATGAACGGTGGTGTCATCAATACTCTGAGGCTGGTCAATCATCACAGAAAACCAGCCTTTGGATCAAAGCTGTACTCACCGGAGACGATCATAGTCACATCGAACGCGATTCTTGCGGTGCAGCAGTTTTATTTATTCATTTTCTGTGAGAGAAGGGCAAGCTCTATAGAGGGAATGTAAAAGGATTAAAGAGTGGGAGCACTCTTTTAAAGAATTATAACGGAAAATCACAGGTTTTTATAACATGTCGCATAAGCAAACCCAAGCTTTTCAAATACACTTTGATCACCTGTTGCCGAGCTTTACGTATTGTTCGCTTGAGTTTGCGGGACTAGATGACCAATACATATTTGATTGAAAACCAGCGTCAGTCGTGTAATGCCCCATATCTCCCCATTCACTGTACAGTGACCCGATGCCTCGGGAACGACTATGGTTTAAATGATCTGCACGGGGAAGTGTGTAGCCATTGCTACTGCAAAAATTTTCAGCAAGGCTGTATATCATGAAAGCATCGCCGGCGTTCACCCACCAACTCTTCACACGGATTTCGTATACATAGCTAGGGCCTCCTGATTTTGGCGTCGCCGTAATCCTTTCCCAATTGCTGCCGACATTTTTAAATGTCACTTTACCGGTAGCATCAACATCGACCCAGGAGGCAGAGCTTGAAAACTCATAATCAGCCGCCGTTTTTCCTGGGGCAAAGTTGTCATTATTCAACTGATAATACGCCCCGGTGAACCCCTGCGAAGGGAATGTAGTTGTCGGTAGGTCAGTACCATTGACTGATACTGTACCGCTCATTATTTTGTCTTCTGCGCGAGTGAATTGTATTGTGGTACTCAGACCAGCTTGATGAACACCATTCAATACAGGGATCAGCGTTGCGATACTCTCTCCGCCGCCTGTAATGGTGGCTTTGTAATCACCGTTGATATTTTGACTGTAATCAATTGCGCTAATTTTCATATAGGGCACGTTAGTACCTGATTGCACAAATTCCATCCCTTCAGAAACTTTGATCGGATTGCCTGATATATCGTGCAAAACAAGATGTAGCTCAGCACTATCGGTAAAGTCCCCTTTCAGTGAGGACCGATTGTTCTTAAGGACGGACTACGAGGCGTCTGCCGGGCCTGCCACCAGCGTTATATCTACTGTTTGCATTCCACCAGCGGTCGTGACTGCGCTTACCGTGACGCTACCTGTCATCGCTCCTTTCACGCTTGTTGTCGCGATTCCGTTTTGATCGGTCACCGCTGTTAATGACGTTAATGTGGCAGAGCCGCTTTTTAAGGCGAAGTACACAGTGAGACCTTCGATCAGGTTACCACTGCCATCCTCAACCGTTGCCTTTAAGGTACTTAAATCACTGTTGGTGGCGGCGATAGTCGATGGATCAGCGATAAAGCTAGCAACATGTGCGGTGCTTGAGTTGCCAGTGACTTTCACGGTTGTCTGTGTCTGTATTGTTACGCCGTTATGGAACGATGCAGTCACCGTATATGTACCGACTTTATTGCTGGTCAGAACGACCGGAGCCTGACCTGAAGAGTTAGTTCTCACTTTTCCGCCACTTAACGTCGCCCCTTCTGGCGTTACGCTAAAGTTGATGACCTGACCCTCCACTGGAGTGCCATTTGCAGAGGTTAGCGTTGCCGTCAGAGTAGTGCCTGTAGGGGCATAGACACCGATAAGCGGACTGGACACCGTGAGTGTCAGTTTTTCATCAATAGCCTCCAGTTGTTTCTCAAGTGAGGCTCCATTCGCCAGGGATGCTTTCACCATATACGAACCGTTTCTTTCGGGCGTCATGGAGACCTCGGCTATACCATGCGTATCAGTAGAGACAATATTTTGGCTGATGGTCATGTGCTCTGGTGGCTCTGCACTGAATGTTACAGATTCATTAAGAATCGGGTTGCCAAACTGGTCGTTGACGTGAGCTTTAACTGCTACGTCTTGTGCGACCATTAGCTGACCTTCAGGTATCTCCAGACTGGTAATCGTTGCAGAATTAATATCTGCTTTTGCATTCAGTAATCGCGATATGACTTCAGTAGGTTTATCTGCCAGAGAGGCTGAAACTGTTTTCAGTCCGACTTCGGTGCTTGTCACAAGAATTTCAGCGAAACCCTGATCATCCGTTTCAACGCTGGTGCTGCTTAGCGTGACGGAGGTTCCGCGGAAATTAACTTTTATGCCTTCTACCGGGTTGCCGTTAGCGTCAGTGACGCTTGCAGTCATGGTCGCGCCCTCGGTCGTGCTGACGACGAATGAGTATACAGAGGTTAAGGAGGCTAGTGTTGCGGTACCAGCGTCGGCAATCAAAGTCACCTGTTTCGTATCACTGACACCATAATTGATCACGCTAACTGTCACGGGATAGGTGCCGGATTTGGTACCGCTCAGTGTAACTTCAGCCTTGCCGTTGATATCAGTAATGGCGGAACCGCCTTGTCCGAGAGTGAAGCTTGCGCTCACATCTGCCGGTAGCGTGAATGTCACCGCCTCATTGGCGAATGGGTTGCCGTTTCCATCAGTCACTGTTGCCTGCAGCCTGGTCATCCCGACGTTATTAGCGATAAAATTGTCCTCGGTAACGTTAAGATTAACCTGCGCAGTGAGCGTATCCGCAATAAAGTTCACCACCAACTGCTCACTCTTACCGCCAGTCATCGATGCTGTAACAGTATGAGCGCCTGCTTTTGTACCTTTCAGCGTGACTTTCGCTTTGCCTTCAGCATCAGTAATCGCTTTACCGCCATCGCTCAGCGTGAAGTTCGCCTTCACATCTTCCGGCAGAGTAAATGTTACTTCAGTGTTGGCTATCGCATTGCCCTCTGTATCAGCGACTGTTGCTGTTAGTGTCGTGAGATCGTTATTGTCGGCAATCAACGGATCCTTCGAGGCTGCCAGCGTGATTTCGGCATTCGCGACGTTCGGCACATAGGTCACTGTTTGTTGCATCGAATCGCCATTTTCGAGGGTTGCCGTCCTTGATAAACCCGGCTTGGTAAAGCTTGCGTAAAAATTGCCGTCGTGGTTGGTAGTATATATAGCGTTATTACTAGGGTCACGCCTTCACGGTGATACTCGAGGTTACCTCCTGCTGGGGTACACCGTTGCCCGTAATATCCTTCACCTCAATATACAGATTGGTGAGTGTCGCCTGCGGAGACTGTATCAAAAGTGCCTGTAGCAAGGTGAGGATGTGCCGTAGACGCATCAGCGTTGACATTAATTGATGTGCTAAGCGTGGAGCTACCATTTTCAGACTGGCCTCAACGCGGTATCCGGTCTCGCTCCTGATTCTATCGAGGGCGGGTATTGGTATATAAGTGACGGTAGCCCTGTTCGTTCCGTTACGGCTGCCGCCATTTCGTCATTTCGGCAGAGTTTGTTCTGCTGGTGAGTTCACAGTCACACCTTTCACCGGAAGCCATTATTATCAACGACTGTGGCGGTGATGACGCTGCCGGAGCTGTTCTGCGGGTACCGGCGATTATGCTGTCTGGGACAGGCGTCAACTCGATTTTTGCCGCTGCTGTGTCGCCAATAAAATGCACAGTTTTGTTGTCGCTGGCACCATTATTAGCCAGTGATGCAGTGACCGTCTGCTCACCAAAGGCAACGCCTGCGAGAGTGGCCTGCGCGATGCCAGACTCATTGGTATTACTTACTCCCGGGGTCAGGGTGAGTCCTGAAGAGGCTGAGCTGAATGTTACCGGAAGATTATTCACCTCATTGTCGAACTGATCTTTAACCGTTGCAGTTAGCGTTGCGTTATCGACGCCATTACCTGTGATCTCATCTTTTGACATCTGCAGGACAACCTGAGCCGAGGTTTTGTCCGCCACAAACGTTACCGGCTGCGAATCACTGGTATTGTTATTACCCAGCGTTGCGGTAACCGTATGCGTACCCGCTTTTTTACCTTTCAGCGTGACATGCGCTTCCCCATTGGCTTGGGTGATGGCAATGCCGTTATTTTCGAGGGTAAAGTTTGCCGCAACGTCCTGTGGCATGGTGAAGGTCACCGTTATTCCCGCCACCGGATGATTCGACGGATCTTTCACTGTTGCTGTCAGAGTCGTCTCATCCACGCCATTCCCAATGATTTCCGCTTTCGATGTTTGCAGAACGACAACCGCTCTGTCTTTATCGGCCACAAACGTCATTGGCTGTGTATCGCTGACATTGCTGTTAGCCAGACGAGCCGTGATCATATGCGTGCCCGCTAACGTGCCGGTCAGGGAGGCGATTGCAGTCCCGTTGCTATCCGTCATGCCTTTTCCGCTGTTGCTAATCGAGAACCGACTTGCGACGTCGTTTGGCACAGAGAAGGTGATTTCTTTATCTTTTAATGGGTTGCCATTTTTATCCTGCAAGGTTGCAGTCATATGTAGCGGAGCTGTGTTGGTGACGGTGATATCACCTGAAGGCACACTGAGGGTCAGGGCAGCAGTACTTTGATCACCGATAAAAATCACCTGTTGATTAGCCTGAGAACCAGAGCTCACAGAGGCCGTAACCCTATAATCACCATTTTTCAAACTGGTCAGCGTAGCTGTGGCGATCCCGTCGTGGCTATTCACTTCTGTTTGGCTCAGTTTCGCCTCTGCTGAATTAACATTGAAAGTGACCTTGACGTCATTGAGCAGGTTGCCTTTTGCATCCCGGACTGTCGCGGTCATTGTGGCGCTATCATTGCCGTCAGCGACCACTTCATTTTTCGACTTCTGCAGCTCAACCTGCGCGGTACTCGAGTCGCCGACAAAACTGACGATTAACGTTTGTTTCACGCCATTTTCAAGGGTGACTTCAACCGTGTTGTCTTCCTGCTTACTACTTTTCAGATCAAAAGTCGCCAGACCATTAACATCCGTTTTTGCGGTGTTTTGATTGTTGAAGGAAGTTGCCGATCCGCTTAATACCGCAAACGTGACGGTATGATCATTGATTGGGTTGCTTCCTTCATCAGCGACATTGACCGAGACGGTGTTTGCTGCATTCTCATTGGCGAGCACACCATTATTGCTGGCAGATAATGTCGCAATTTTTGCTGACTGCGGGTTGGCGTCGATGATAAAACCAGCGGTATGCAAATCTTCATTCCAGTTTTGCATTAATAGCTTCGCAGTAAGCCCACTGCCTTTGGTATAGGCGGTATAGGTTGCCTTATAGACGCCATCTGCGGTTTCTTTCCAGTCTGTAGTGACACCAGGTTTCACGTTGTCGATGCTGACTGCGTTATTCAGTTGCTGTTTTTGCTCCTTAACAGGTTTGTCATTTTCATCTCTCAGTTCTACCGTCACCTCGATAGGATTGCCGGAGAGATAACGGTCTTTATCAATTTTAATTGACGAGTGAGTTCGGGATGACGAAATAGAAATGATATTCACCACGGCGGGGGCTTTAGCCGCATCCACACCATTCAGCTGTGGCATCAGCGTCAGCGTGCCAGACATCGCTCCTGTGGTCAGGATCTGGGTATAGCTTCCGTCACCATTATCTTTCCATTCAGAAAGGGTGATGTCCTGAACACCTTCGTGACGCGTCGAGAGCACCAGCCCGACAACAGGATTACCTGCTGCATCATGCGCAATAAAAGTCAGTGTGGCGGTTGAATGGGAATCCGCGTTCAATGTTTGGGTACTTAACGATACCGAGGAATCTTTCTGGCTTAGCGTAGGTGCCTGAACGACCACCAATGCTCTGTTCACGATTCGACAAATTGCCTTTGACATCTTCGGCGGTGACTTCAATCGGCCAGTGTTATCGGTTTCTGGCGTACTGGTGAACCGGTAAGCCGCAGGGTAACCAGAATATCTTTACCCGTTGTGACCACTTTGCCACCGGCAGCTGAGCGGTGGCTTCGACGTTATAGCCTTTCAGGGCATATTTGGTTTGTAGCCAGACGCAATGATTTCACTTCTCCTGACTTCCTGTCACGGGGTCTGTCAGGGGTCAGGCGAACCAGTTCTTTTGCGGTATTCCAGAACGATGTTGTTGTTGCGATCCACCAGATCATAACGGCTGCCTGCAAGGCTCGCCGTGCAGCGACTTCGTTCGGGTCAAGCTGTTTCTGCATTGTGCGCTGCCGTTGCCGAGGTAAAAATCGACGGCAAAACGGGTGTCATTTCGCCCTGTTTACCCTGGCGTTGCTCCGCGCTGAAGGTCATCAGCGGGAAGGGGGTATAGTTAAGTCCAGCGGTTATGGCATGAGGATTACTTTGCCGATCGTCTTTATCGAACAGGGCCACTTCATCGCCATAATACTGTTCATAGACCAGTTTACCGCCAAGGTGCGGCCAGGCGGGTAGCCAGCCTTCTGCGCGTACATCCCAGCCATTGGCCGGGCGGGCTTCATAATCGTTGTCCAGCTCAGGTGCGCTGCGCCAGTTGGTCAGTCGCAAATAGCCGTTACTGCTTAATTTTAGATAGTCGCGCCAGTACTCCGCGCCAATGCCGGCGCGGGAGTGGTAACGGCTAAGATCGTGGTCGAAAAAGAAGTTGATGCCCGACATCCATGTGGGAGTGAAATGACGCCAACCTAAGCCGTTGTTAATCTGCGTACGCTCGTCAGTACGATGGAGAGTATGCTGACTGAAAAAGAGATTATCAGGCGTTTCATACCACGGATGGAGAAAATCGAACTGGGAGTTCTTCAGGCTAAAATCTTCATCCACGCCCAGCGTGATTCTTGCGGTACCGAAGCGGCTTAACCAGTCTGTCATTGCGCCTGAAGCCTGAGAAGAGGCCCATCCACGCGCCATATTTGCCGCTTGCTCGCTGTTCATATCTTCGGCGAGCAGAGACCCGATTTGCTGTGAAGTACTGGCTATCTGTTGCTCAAGGTTGCCACTGCTATTACCCGGTGGCGGGGTTAAATTATTTTCACTAACTTGTGCCGGGACATCCAGTTCATCACCCTGGCGGACATTATCAAAACCTCGAGCAAACGTACGAAACTGGTTGAGTTTGCGTAACTCAGCCACCGAAATACCGAAGCGTTCGGCAACGCTTTGGGCCGATTCCAGCGCTCCAAGGGTATAGGGTACCGTATTGGCATTTGCAATGGCGAATTGTGCAGGAACTGGTTGTTGGGTTGCGGCGTTTACCACACCTTGTGCTGCCGCAGCCATAGGGAACGCAAGTTGAGTTATCAGGCAGATACCCGCAGTTAAGCGGCGTAGTTTAATTCCCATCCCGCATAATATTTGTCGGTCATTTATTTCTTCTCCACTTCTCTTCTTCGTAGCCATGCTTACCTTCCCTGAACGAGCTAACATAAATGCGCCCTTTCTAGCACAGCGAAAAAATGTAAATCCTGATAGCAATATGATTGAAAATTAATAACTTTTCGTTAGGCAGTTTTGAGTGTGAGTTGCAAGAGGGGAGACTACTGAATAACTCAAGTTTTATAATCGAGGGGAAAATGGTGATGGCGTTCATAGCAAAACGCCCTCAACCATAAAGGTCGAGGGCGCTTAAGATGTTAAAAACCCGCTATCCGTTAATAAACAATGTTCAACTAAGGTTAGTGACATTGCGCTAAGAAGCGAATTTTTAGAATTTGGCTCCTCTGACTGGACTCGAACCAGTGACATACGGATTAACAGTCCGCCGTTCTACCGACTGAACTACAGAGGAATCGTGTGAACGGGGCGAATATTACTTAGCGGTACCTTGTCTGTCAACACTAAATTTCATAAGTCATTTCAATTGGTTAATTAATCTGCAAAGTTGTTAATTAATGAACATTCGTCGCCGAAAACGAGTCTGTATCATTAGTGCGATGCAGTCTCTGCAAAGGATCTTGTTGATAAAATTGGCAGAAACGTTGCCACAATGAAGGGAAACGAGGAGCAAAAAGTTCTGGGGCGCTAAAGAAATATTCAGAAAGTACGGCAAAACATTCAGCAGGATCACTGGCAGCATAAGCATCAATGCTCGCCGCATTCTCGCCAACCAATTCGATTTCTTCCTGAATGTTGTTCATTGCAGCATGAAGATCGTGTTCCCAGCCAGCAACCTCACGCAACGGAATAAAGGGAACTCCGCTGGCGCGATCGCCGTTACGGGTGTCCAGCTTATGAGCGACTTCATGAATAATCAGGTTAAAACCAGAAGCATCAAAAGAATCTTGTATATCCAACCAGTTCAAAACGATAGGCCCTTGCTGCCAGCTCTGACCTGACTGAACAATACGTTGGTTATGCACCAGACCGATATCGTCTTCCCATTCATCATCGACCACAAATGGCGCAGGATAAATTAAGACTTCATGAAAACCATCCAGCCATTCCAGTCCTAACTCCAGAACGGGTAGGCAAAATAGAAGTGCTATCCGGCAGCTTCTTAATGAATCCAGTTCAAAGCCCTGTAAAGGAACAAAGCCGCTTTTGCTGTAAAAACGTTCGGCAAGGTGACTAATTTGCTTTGTTCCTGTTCCGTCAGACACACGTTAAAAGGGGATCGATAGTGCTTCCTGCCGGAAGGGCAGTTTGATGTGCTGATTCTTGTACTTTCCGGGCCCTTAATCATCGTTTTGCTCGCAAACTCGTCACTTGAACAAAATTGCACGGACAGGGACTGTTAAAATGCCAAATTTCCTGGCATCATGGCAACCATCTGAACGGAGAGATGCCGGAGCGGCTGAACGGACCGGTCTCGAAAACCGGAGTAGGGCAACTCTACCGGGGGTTCAAATCCCCTCTCTCGCCACTTTATCAATGACTTATCTCCCGACTTCCCGCCTTGCTTTTCCTAAACAGAACAATCGTAGAATATTCTTGAAGGGTTAGATCGTCACTGTTTTCTGTTCGATACTGTGACATTCAGCACTTGATTCGCTATGGATCTGACAGGAAGCTTTCGAGCGAAAATGTGCAGTTATTCAGTCGTTTTCTTATCGCTCACCATTATTCTTTTAGACATTCATCCTATGAAACTGCCGCAAAGTTGGTGGTGGGAACTGAAGTTGCGTAGAGAAGGGGTCAATAATTGAGTCAAAAAAGGAACGCGGCCGTCAGATTAAAGCCGCGGGACAAAGTCCATAATTTCCAAGAGTTGTTGAATTTCCCAGCTTTTTTGAAAGCCTTTGTATCATACTAACAAGTAAAAAAGGTTTAAATACCAAAATTAACCTGTATTTTTGATAAGTCTTACCATTGTACGATTTACACAGTTTCTGCTCCTCCTTGTTGATAGTGGAAAGGGTGCATTGTGCACTTGCGTAAACATTTATGACGCGTTGATGTCCATGGTTCACATTTCCTTGTCAGGGGATCGACTTATTTGCGGCGAGGCATCATTCGTAACAGAGTATTATCTTTCTGAATGTAGTGATGAAAGAGTGCTGCGCCAGCGTGAGCTGCGATTAAAAAGTAACCTATATTTGCCCAGGTTTCGTGAATATTTTTTATCAGTGCTTTAATTTCGCTGTTTGGGGTAACAAAGGGAGACACATTGAAACCAAGGAAACTCCACGATTTTCCACTGTAAGCCATCAAAGCAATCCCCAGCAGAGGAAGTGCAAGGAAGGTTATATAAAGCATGATGTGCATTAGCGAAGCCGCTTTCATTTGCCAGGCAGGTGGCGGTGGCACAATAGAAGGATCACTATAACGGTGTTTTATAATCAGGCGTGAAAACATTAACACCCAAACGAATATACCCGCATTGTAATGTGTTTCTCGCATCAGCAGATAAGTACTACTACCTTTAGGAAACCAGCCACGGAGTTCCATCGCGGCATAGGTTATTGCAACGAAAAGCAGCGTTATCCAATGTAAATAAATTTGAGTTTTTGAGAATCGGTTCATTTTTGTAGCTCCTGTAATTTTTACAGTCAAGCTATCCCACGAACCTTAAAAAATCCTTATACAGATGTGGTTTTAAGAATTTGTTATTTAAAAAATTGATAGTGCACATTGTAACCAGCCAATATAAGCAATGGCGTGAGCACAGGTATCTTTCTCTGTTGGCCGTATTGTGTATGGAATCCGTTATTGGTTAACTCAATGCGGGTTAGCTTATTAATATACAGACACGTCATAGTGATGAGCGTGTCTGTAGCTAGCTTGCGTTCAGTGGCGTTTGTGGATGGACCAGTGGCAGTTATGATGACTTACTAAAGCGGCATCGAGGCGTTATCATGAGAATACTCAATGAGACATCATTTCCTCGACCACTTCTTCGCTACTCAACTGATATGGATAATACGTTGGCCAGTTTTCCATTTCATTTAATAAAGATTGCTGTGAATCATTACCCATAAAAATGTGAAAATGAGATGATTTTCGTGGTGCAATTATATGATCGCTAAATTGTATATATTTAGGGGCTTTGCTTTCAGGATCTTTACATTCGAATAAGTAACGAACGCCTTTCTTGCCTGATTTATAGGTGAGTATTTTGTATCCATCGTAATCATATTTACAGGATGTTGTTTCATTATTTCTATGGAATTCAACAATGCCGTCCTCAATGCCAATCATCTCGATATCTGTTGCATAACCTTTGTGATAATAATCTTTAATTTCAGCAAATGTTTTAGTTTTATCTGCATCCGCTTTCTTCTGAAATACAGGGTCAAGTTTGCCACTTTGCAGTAAAGGATAAACGGATTGCCAGACTCCATCCCAGTCACTGAGCTTTCGGTTTTGTACATTGGCATCATCAAAAACACCATTAGCAGCTTTTTGTTCGACCTCTGTTAAGGGTTTGCCGTGTGAGTGATGACCATGCGAAAAAGCAGGAGCGCTAACAATAAAGACACCTAAAGCAACAGCCAGTTTGTGAAGACGAATCGCCAAAACAGTTTCCTCCAGAGTCATTGTATATGATATGTAATGTTATATTGTAACATATGACAAAATGCAACAACTCTTAGGAGACAAGAGAATAGTTCTCTCAGGTGTGATTATCTATCTTATTGAAATAAAATGAATTATGTTGATAATTTGAGGTTGATGACAAACGAAACATAACCTGATGTGATCTGCGTAGGCCGGATAGGGCGCTCGCGCCGCATCCGGCAGGGATAACGCGTACTTTGTCGGCAATATGAAGTTATACAGATAATTTGTTGTGAACCTGCTTGCGTAACCGGTTAAAAAGGGAACGCAACTTCTTATACCGTAAGGCTAAAAGCAGTACAGCCAGCCCAGCGTAGATGAGCGGCTGCGGTGAAATAATCTTCACTGACCACAGATAATGTATTGGGGCCAGGATCGCGACAAGATAGACGAAATTATGCAACTGTTGCCAGTGCTTGCCGAGTTTTCGCTGCATCGCCTGGGTTGAAGTAAACGCTAAAGCAAGCAAAATTACCCAGCTGATAATACCTAACGTTAAATAAGGCCGGGTGATTAACTCCTTACCTAATAACGCCAGATTATTCACGCCCAGCTCCAGCAATGCGTAACTGGTTAAATGCAGTGTCGCCCAGGCAAAGCACCATAAGCCTAACAGGCGGCGAGTGCGTATCAATAACGGCTGTTTTGCGTAGCGTGCCAGAGGTGTGATTAACAAGGTCGCCAGCAAAAATTTCAGTGCAGTGCGACCGGTAAAATGCTGAATATCTTTCACCGGATCGGCACCCAGTCCACCGTGATTGATCGCCCAGACCAGCCAGAGAAACGGCAACAATCCGGCAAGATGCAGGCAAACTTTCAGCCATGTCACCTGTTTTGCTGTCAGACGCATTCAGAAATTCTCCCGCAAATCCAGGCCACGATACAGCGATGCCACCTGGTCGGCGTAACCATTAAACAGTAGCGTTGGCTGGCGCTGTACATCGAGGATGCCGCCTGAACCAATAAATCGTTCGGTAGCCTGTGACCAGCGCGGGTGATCAACATGCGGATTAACGTTGGCGTAAAAACCGTATTCGTCAGGCGCTGCCAGATTCCAGGTGGTTGGCGGACGCTCGCGGGTCAGCTTAATACTGACTATCGATTTAATCCCTTTAAAGCCATATTTCCACGGCACAATCAGTCGTACCGGCGCGCCATTTTGTGGCGGTAACGCCTTGCCATAAACACCCACGGTCATCAGTGTGAGCGGATGCATTGCTTCGTCGAGACGCAATCCTTCGACATAAGGATATTTCAGCCCGCCGCCGATAAAGCGGTCCTGCTGGCCAGGCATCTGTTCCGGTGCATAAATTGTTTCGAAAGCGACATACTTCGCATTGCTGGTGGGTTCGGCAAGCGCCAGCAATTTGTGCAGCGGAAAACCAATCCACGGCACCACCATCGACCACGCTTCCACGCAGCGCATACGATAAATACGCTCTTCCAGCGGGAAGCGACGGGTTAAATCATCGTGATCGAGGGTCAATGGTTTTGCCACTTCGCCGCTGATTTTCAGTGTCCATGGATCGGTTTTCAGGCTACCAGCATTAGCGGCGGGATCGGCTTTATCCAGCCCGAATTCATAGAAGTTGTTATAGCCGGAAACTTTATCTGCTGGCGTCAGTGGCAGGTTATTTTGCCAGGCGGCAGGCTTGCTGAACTCCAGCGGTTTTCCGGCGGGGGCGGGTGGGCGATCGTTCCCTTTAAACCAGCTAAGCAGATCGGCATGCGCAGCGTGAGGCAAAGAAAGTGCAGCTGCGCTGATGCCCAGTGCTTTTAACACCTGCCGACGCTTCATAAAGAATACCGACTCGGCCGTAACATCTGATTCTTTTAAAAATTGATTCTTTTTCATAAGCCATCACACTTTTTTGTCGTTAGCCAGCAAGAGCCGTTTACTGTTAATCTGTCAGGGAGTGTCCTCCCTAACAGTAGCAGAGATCTGCTTTTACATATTTATGCTTTAACTGCCACGATAGGTTGAATACCCATATTGGCTAAGTAATAAAGGCACATGATAATGCTCGTTCACTTTATTAATATGAAATTCAACGGGGATCTCAGGGAAGAAACTTTCAAGATTTTGTTTCTTGAAATAGTCCCCGGTTTTAAATACGACACGGTAATCGCCAGTAGTCGCAGTTTGCTCGGGCCACAGTGCCTTAATTCGTCCATCCTTATCTGTTTTGGCGGTATTAAGTTGTAACCAGCCGTTATCCGCCTTCTTTTCAAGAGTGACTGTCACGTCAGCAGCGGGTTTTCCGGTTTGCTGGTTCAAAATGTGCACGCTAAGAATGTTTTGTTGTGCGGCATAAACCAAAGAAGGTAATGAAAATGCTGCCGTTGCTACCGAGAGTACTAAATAACGCTTTAACATGTTTATATCCTTGTCATGTGAATGAGTTTTGAGGATAGCGAAAAAGCGGCCAGGGTAACCTTACAGCAGCATTACAATTTTGTAATGAACCAGGCTGTTTCTATAACATATGATTTATGGCATATTATTTTCATGAAGATTTTACTTATTGAAGATAATCAAAGGACCCAGGAGTGGGTAACGCAGGGGCTTTCCGAAGCGGGTTATGTCATTGATGCCGTTTCTGATGGCAGAGATGGGCTTTATCTTGCGCTGAAGGATGATTATGCATTGATCATTCTGGATATTATGCTTCCGGGTATGGATGGCTGGCAGATCTTACAAACGTTAAGAACAGCAAAGCAAACCCCTGTTATTTGCCTTACTGCAAGGGATTCTGTCGATGACAGAGTCAGAGGGCTGGACAGTGGAGCAAATGATTATCTGGTAAAACCTTTTTCATTTTCTGAGTTGCTGGCAAGGGTTCGGGCACAATTAAGGCAACATCACGCTCTGAATTCATCATTAGAAATCAGCGGCTTAAGAATGGACTCTGTCAGTCAAAGTGTGAGCAGGGACAATATCAGTATTACACTGACGCGCAAGGAGTTTCAGTTACTTTGGCTACTGGCCTCCAGAGCTGGCGAAATTATACCCAGAACGGTTATTGCGAGTGAAATTTGGGGAATCAACTTTGATAGTGATACCAATACGGTGGATGTCGCCATTCGCAGGCTCCGCGCAAAAGTTGATGATCCTTTTCCTGAAAAGCTAATCGCCACAATCCGGGGGATGGGCTATTCATTCGTAGCGGTAAAAAAATAATGAAAAGATTATCTATAACCGTCCGTTTAACCTTGCTTTTTATATTGCTGCTGTCTGTTGCTGGCGCTGGAATTGTCTGGACTCTCTATAATGGCCTGGCAAGTGAGTTGAAATGGCGCGATGATACAACACTCATTAACCGGACAGCACAGATCAAGCAGTTGTTAATTGATGGGGTAAATCCAGATACGTTACCTGTATACTTTAACCGGATGATGGATGTTAGTCAGGATATCTTGATCATTCATGGTGATAGCATCAATAAAATTGTTAACCGGACAAATGTCAGTGATGACATGTTAAATAACATACCTGCTAGTGAGACAATCAGCGCAGCTGGCATTTACAGAAGCATTATTAATGATACTGAGATTGATGCTTTACGAATTAATATTGATGAAGTTTCGCCATCATTAACGGTTACTGTGGCTAAATTGGCTTCAGCCAGACATAACATGCTTGAACAGTATAAAATTAATAGCATTATAATTTGCATTGTCGCCATTGTACTTTGCTCAGTATTAAGTCCGCTGTTAATCAGAACGGGATTACGAGAGATCAAAAAGTTGAGTGGTGTAACGGAAGCGCTGAATTATAACGATAGCCGGGAGCCTGTTGAGGTTAGCGCATTACCGAGAGAACTAAAACCTCTTGGGCAGGCGTTGAATAAAATGCATCAAGCCTTAGTCAAAGATTTTGAACGCCTAAGTCAATTTGCTGACGATCTCGCTCATGAACTTAGAACGCCCATTAATGCATTACTGGGTCAGAATCAGGTTACGCTCAGTCAAACCAGAAGTATCGCTGAATATCAAAAAACAATTGCCGGTAACATTGAAGAGCTGGAAAATATTTCGCGGTTAACAGAGAACATACTGTTTCTTGCCCGGGCAGATAAAAACAATGTTTTGGTGAAACTGGACTCGCTTTCTCTCAATAAGGAAGTCGAAAATTTGTTGGATTATCTTGAATACCTTTCAGACGAGAAAGAGATTTGCTTTAAGGTCGAGTGCAATCAGCAAATCTTTGCGGATAAAATTTTACTGCAACGAATGTTATCGAATCTTATTGTTAATGCCATTAGATATTCACCAGAAAAATCGCATATTCATATAACCAGTTTTCTTGATACCAACGGCTATCTTAATATTGATGTCGCCAGTCCTGGAACGAAAATTCATGAGCCTGAAAAACTCTTCCGTAGATTTTGGCGGGGAGATAATTCGCGTCATTCCGTAGGTCAGGGACTAGGCCTTTCTTTAGTCAAAGCGATTGCCGAATTACATGGGGGAAGTGCTACGTATCACTATCTCAATAAGCATAATGTGTTCCGGATTACGTTACCGCAAAGAAATTAACATAAGGCTTCAGTACGCCATAAATTAACCGTGAAAAAACGCAGCCACGTCGTGAGTACTAACGCGGCTGCGATTGATTAGCGCTTACATTCAAACGTAACAGGGATTAACCCGCGTAAGCTGCCAGCATTTCCTGCGCCGCCAGTTTACCCAACGCATTCGCTGCAAAAGGACTGTCGCCGGTGAGAACTTTACGGTCCTTATGTACTCGCCCGGTGATGTCGTCATTAATAATGTTCATGCCCATTTTCTTCAGCTCTTCGCCGAAGTACCAGGTGAGATGACCCGGCATATAGCCTATCTCTGGCGTTTGTTTGTCTGCGGCGTCTGGGAATGCGCAAATGGAATAACCATTCAGTGGGTTATCGCCGTGGCGAAGCGCCAGAAAAGCCGCCGGGCCGTGGCAAAGGGAGATAACAAAACGGTCATTTTTGATTGCCCACTGCAAAGCAGCAGCTACGTCCTGGCTTTCTGGTAAACCAATAAGTGCGCCATGACCACCAGGAACAAAGATTGCTGCATATTCGCTATCAGCGTTGAGGCTGGCGACAACATCCGCGAGTTTCTTCGGATTGCGGAACAACGATTTATGTTGCTCAAAGAATGGCATTACTTTTTCATCTTTGTGCGGCATAGCCCAGTATTCAAACTTGGTCATCAGACCGGAAATGGTCGCCACTTCGAATTCGAAACCTGCAGCATGGAGATGATACAACGGCAGCAACGTTTCAATCGGATGGTTACCGGTCGAGAACAGTTTTCCGTTATCGGTTGGCAAATAACGTTCGTCCGCGGCGATCACCAGAATTTTATGCTTACCGCGATACGGTTTTGGATAGTCCACGCCATCAAGATCAGAGACGGGACTGGTATATTGGCTAAGCGAATATTCTGAAGGGAAGAATGCATTATCTTCAGCAATATCGACCTGCGGATTTTACTTGTTTGAACAGTCATAGTGTATTCCTATTGTTGCTTAGTTAGGGTAGTCCACTATATTATTTGCGACTGAGCTGGTCGCTATTTTTACAGTCTGGAAAATTGAGTCAATATATCGAAAGCGGTAGTCGGCGGGTGTAAGTATGTAATGATGATGCTGCACTGGTGTTGAATATTATTCACGCCAAATTTTCCTTATTGAGCAACGTCGTCGCAAGTGGCCTCAATGATTTTAGACCATTATCAAAGGTACGGGGCGGCGGGGAGAGATTTAGTGCTGTGAAATATTGTGGTACTGATGAATATTTATATCGCGGATTGGTAGAGAAAAGATTATTTCATGCACTATTTTTGCAAATATTTCTATATGGGAAGCGTGTTTGTTACGGGGTAATTCATCAGAATGTGCATTTGGGGTGTTGGCTGGAAGAGTCGCTGGTAGATGTTATTGTGGCAGGAGGGGCAGGGTAAGGTGCTGTATCGATATGCTTTGGCAATTGCGTGTGCCGCAGATGGAGATGAAATGCCAATAAAAAAAGCCTGAGTTCGATGAGGGACGAACTCAGGCTAGTGTTATGTTTTACAGTAACACGCCGCGGCGCGTTGGCTGATTAGAACTGGTAGACGATACCAACTGCAAACTGGTCATCAGTTGCGGCATCGGTAATCGCTGCATCGTCTTTATCCAGCAGGTTAAATTTGTATGCTGTGTAGACGTTCATGTTCTTATTGAAGTAGTACCAGGTACCAACTTCGATATAATTTACGCGGTCAGCATCAACACCTTTATGTCCATTACGAGCATAAAGATCTTTGCCTTTGGAATATACGTAGCCTAAAGACGGACGTAAACCGAAGTCGAACTGATACTGTACAACAGCTTCAAAGTTTTGGGTTTTATTTGCAAAATGATCATTAGCCAAAACGGTCATGTTGCGGGTTTCACCGTACATCATTGCTGCATAGATATTATTTGCATCATACTTGGCTGCTAATGACCACACTTCAGCGTTATCACCGTAGCCGTCACCAGCTTGTTCATTAGTACGATCAGATTTGCTATATGCACCTACAAAACCAAAACCTTCGATGTTGTAGTCTACAGACAACGCATAGCCATCACCGTTTTGTTTAGTAACGCCACGATTGCTGTTCTTACCTTGATATTGCACTGCAAAATTCAGACCATCAACCAGACCAAAGAAATCAGAGTTACGGTAGGTTGCAACACCGTTGGTACGACCGTTCATGAAGTTGTCAGCGGAAGCCCAGGAATCACCACCCCATTCAACTAACATATCGGTATAAGCTGCGGCATCATAAGCAACACCGTAGTTACGACCATAGTCGAAAGATCCTAACTCGTTATATTTCAAACCTGCGAAGGTTAAACGGGTTTTTTCCTGATTAGAGCCTTCGGGCTTGCTGGCGTCGAGGTTGTATTCAAACTGACCAAAACCAGTCAGTTCGCTGGTGATTTGGGTTTCACCTTTAACACCGAAACGAGCATAGGAGGTATCTTCGTTTTCGCTGTTATTATCATCAGTATTTGACCAGATGCGTTCGCCAACCATCTTGCCGTAGAAATCAACTTTATTGCCATCTTTATTGTAAATTTCAGCCGCATTTGCTGCGCCAGCAACTAATAACGCCGGGACCAGCATTGCCAGAACTTTTCTTTTCATTATGTATTCCCTTGTGATTATAATCTTCATGAATATATCAATAAGTGCCGTTATCCAAAAAAAAAGCACATTTGGATACTATTCTATGAAGTTCATTTTATTTTAAAGATTACATGTAACAAATGTATTTAAAAGATTTCAAAATGTTTCTAATCTATTTAATATAATTCAGGATTATGAATTCTAAATATAAATATTCATGAAAATTATAAATGTATATCAATATGTTATGAGTTGAGCGGAAGCATAGGGGGTATCAATGTTGTTGCGCCAAACGGGGTGTGATACGCGCACATTAATGAAGGCATAAAAAGCCGGCATCATGCCGAAAAAATATAAACAAGACGATAAAAGGCTAATAACGGAGGCATCATGACACAGAAAAATAAAAGGTATAATTTGTATTCGAGTGCTAATATATTGATTAAATGAATTAATAAAGCCGATCTCAAAGATAAATAAAATCGCTCAAAACGATTTTTCCTGTATTCACTGCCGTTGCGCAAAAATTATCTATTTGTTCAAAAAATGAGTGAATCTTGACTGGCTCATCCAATGTGGAAAAATGTGACTTTTATCACATAATAGTACTAAGTCTGAATTTTCCGGGTTATCTCAAAATGGAATACGGTTCGACAAAGATGGAAGAGAGACTCTCTCGCAGCCCTGGTGGCAAACTGGCTTTGTGGGCTTTCTATACATGGTGTGGCTATTTCGTCTGGGCAATGGCGCGTTACATCTGGGTGATGAGCCGGATCCCCGATGCCCCGGTGTCGGGATTTGAAAGCGATTTAGGCTCTACCGCGGGAAAGTGGTTAGGGGCACTGGTCGGATTTTTATTTATGGCTCTGGTCGGGGCATTGTTAGGCAGCATTGCCTGGTACACCCGACCTCGTCCCGCACGTAGCAGACGCTATGAATAAAAACTGCTAAGGTGGCGACTCTTTGGCAACGGAGCGCGTATGGACTTACAACACTGGCAGGCACAGTTCGAAAACTGGTTGAAAAACCATCATCAGCACCAGGACGCGGCCCATGACGTGTGTCATTTTCGCCGCGTCTGGGCTACGGCACAGAAGCTGGCGGCAGATGATGACGTCGATATGCTGGTGATTTTAACCGCCTGTTATTTTCACGATATTGTGAGCCTGGCGAAAAATCATCCGCAACGGCAGCGTTCTTCAATCCTGGCGGCAGAAGAGACGCGTCGCCTGCTCCGTGAAGAGTTCGTGCAATTTCCGGCGGAGAAAATTGAGGCCGTTTGTCATGCCATTGCCGCTCACAGTTTCAGCGCGCAAATCGCCCCCTTAACCACGGAAGCTAAAATTGTCCAGGATGCGGATCGGCTGGAAGCCCTGGGGGCGATTGGCCTGGCGCGCGTGTTTGCCGTTTCAGGAGCATTGGGCGTGGCGCTGTTTGATGGTGAAGATCCGTTCGCACAGCATCGCCCGCTTGATGATAAACGCTACGCGCTGGATCATTTCCAGACTAAGTTGCTGAAGCTACCGCATACCATGCAAACCATAAGAGGCAAGCAGCTGGCGCAGCACAACGCGCATTTTTTAGTCGAGTTTATGGCGAAGCTCAGTGCCGAACTGGCGGGGGAGAATGAAGGTGTCGATCACAAGGTGATAGATGCGTTTTCACCCGCGGGATAAGCGCGTGGCCCTAAATGGCTGTAATTATGTTAACCTGTCGGCCATCTCAGATGGCCGGTTAAATCTATGCAGGAAAATATATCAGTAACCGATTCATACAGCACCGGGAATGCCGCACAGGCAATGCTGGAGAAACTGCTGCAAATTTATGATGTTAAAACGCTGGTGGCGCAGCTTAATGGTGTGGGTGAGAATCACTGGAGCGCGGCAATTTTAAAACGTGCGCTGGCGAATGACTCGGCATGGCATCGTTTAAGTGAGAAAGAGTTCGCCCATCTGCAAACGTTGTTACCCAAACCACCGGCACATCATCCGCATTATGCGTTTCGCTTTATCGATCTATTTGCCGGAATTGGCGGCATCCGTCGCGGTTTTGAATCGATTGGCGGACAGTGCGTGTTTACCAGCGAATGGAACAAACATGCGGTACGCACTTATAAAGCCAATCATTATTGCGACCCGGCGACGCATCATTTTAATGAAGATATCCGCGACATCACCCTCAGCCATAAAGAAGGCGTGAGTGATGAGGCGGCGGCGGAACATATTCGTCAACACATTCCTGAACACGATGTTTTACTGGCCGGTTTCCCTTGTCAGCCATTTTCGCTGGCTGGCGTATCGAAAAAGAACTCGCTCGGGCGGGCGCACGGTTTTGCCTGCGATACCCAGGGCACGCTGTTTTTTGATGTGGTACGCATTATCGACGCGCGTCGTCCGGCGATGTTTGTGCTCGAAAACGTCAAAAACCTGAAAAGTCACGACCAGGGTAAAACGTTCCGCATCATCATGCAGACGCTGGACGAACTGGGCTATGACGTGGCTGATGCAGAAGATAACGGGCCAGACGATCCGAAAATCATCGACGGCAAACATTTTCTGCCGCAGCACCGTGAACGCATCGTGCTGGTGGGTTTTCGTCGCGATCTGAATCTGAAAGCCGATTTTACCCTGCGTGATATCAGCGAATGTTTCCCTGCGCAGCGAGTGACGCTGGCGCAGCTGCTGGACCCGATGGTCGAGGCGAAATATATCCTGACGCCGGTGCTGTGGAAGTACCTCTATCGATATGCGAAAAAACATCAGGCGCGCGGTAACGGCTTCGGTTATGGAATGGTTTATCCGAACAATCCGCAAAGCGTCACGCGTACGCTGTCTGCGCGTTATTACAAAGATGGCGCGGAAATTTTAATCGATCGTGGCTGGGATATGGCCACGGGTGAGAAAGACTTTGACGATCCGCAGAATCAGCAACATCGTCCACGTCGGTTAACGCCTCGTGAATGCGCGCGCTTAATGGGTTTTGAAGCGCCGGGAGAAGCGAAATTCCGCATTCCGGTTTCGGACACTCAGGCCTATCGCCAGTTCGGTAACTCGGTGGTCGTGCCGGTCTTTGCCGCGGTGGCAAAACTGCTTGAGCCAAAAATCAAACAGGCGGTGGCGTTGCGTCAGCAAGAGGCACAACATGGCCGACGTTCACGATAAGGCCACTCGCAGCAAAAATATGCGCGCGATTGCCACGCGTGATACGGCGATAGAGAAGCGCCTCGCCAGTCTGTTAACCGGGCAGGGCCTGGCGTTTCGCGTTCAGGACGCCAGTCTGCCCGGACGCCCGGATTTTGTCGTTGATGAATATCGCTGCGTGATATTTACCCACGGCTGCTTCTGGCATCATCATCACTGCTATCTGTTTAAAGTGCCTGCGACTCGAACCGAGTTCTGGCTGGAGAAGATAGGTAAAAATGTTGAGCGCGATCGCCGCGATATCAGTCGCTTGCAGGAACTCGGCTGGCGCGTATTGATTGTCTGGGAGTGCGCGTTACGTGGGCGCGAGAAGCTGACGGATGAAGCGCTTAGCGAGCGTCTGGAAGAGTGGATCTGCGGCGAAGGTGCCAGCGCGCAGATCGACACGCAGGGGATTCATTTACTCGCTTGATGCGTCCTGAATAACTGGCGCAACTACGGGTTTTGCCGGGAAGAGGTATTTTCCCAACGTGACCAGCACCACCGCGAAGACAATTACGCCGAGCGCCAGCCATTCAATCTTCGACAGCGTCTCTCCGCCCAGTCCCGTACCCAGCAAGACCGCGACCACCGGGTTAACGTAGGCGTAGCTGGTGGCGAGAGCCGGACTGACATTACGGATTAAATACATATAAGCGTTGATGGCGATAATCGAACCAAACAGCGCCAGATAGCCGACCGCAAGGGAAGCCTGAAAGGGAAGGGCGCCGTCAGTTTTTCACCTGCAATCATCGACGCGATCATTAACACCACGCCTGCCGCCAGCATCTCAATAGCACCCGCCATCATCCCTACAGGTAAGGTAATGCGCGAGCCATAAACCGAGCCAAACGCCCAGCTAATCGAGCCGATTAAAATCAGAATCGCGCCCCACGGATTGCCGCTTAAATTTCCACCGCTATTGAGCATGATGATTCCGGCAAGCCCAATGGCGATACCCACCCATTCCAGTTTGCGCGTTTTAATGCCAAACAGGCGGCTGAAGCACAGGGTAAAGAGGGGCACGGTTGCAACCACAACGGCGGCGATGCCGGAAGGAACATTTTGATGCTCGGCAACCGTCACCATGCCATTACCGACAGCCAGCAATAACAGGCCAATCAGCGCGGCATTGAGCAGCGGACGTAGCGGGGGGAGCTTGTGTCCGCGCAGTAGCAAAAATGCCATCAATAAAATACCGGCTGCCAGGAATCGAACGCCTGCCATCATTAACGGAGGCCAGCTTTCCACGCCAATCCGAATGACAAAATAGGTTGAGCCCCAAATGATATACAACGCAAACAGCGCGCCAAAAAGCGGTAACAACTGGCGGAAACGCATAATCCCTCACGGTGGAAATAAAAAGGTGGTTCATAGTAAACGTGAAAATCATTCTGCTGGCGAGAGATATAATTGCACTTAATTGTTAAAAAAATGTTGACCTGTGAAGCAAGTATCAGAGCTGCCGTTTTTGCTTCATACTTACACCCTTCAACAATAAAAATGAGAGGGAATGCTTTTGGCCGGGAGTAGTTTACTGACGTTGCTCGATGATATCGCCACACTACTGGACGATATCTCCGTGATGGGCAAACTGGCGGCGAAGAAAACCGCCGGTGTATTAGGGGATGACTTATCGCTCAATGCGCAACAAGTTTCAGGCGTGCGGGCCAACCGGGAACTTCCCGTGGTCTGGGGCGTGGCGAAAGGATCGCTGATTAATAAAGTGATTCTGGTGCCGCTGGCGCTGATCATCAGTGCGTTTATCCCGTGGGCGATTACGCCTCTGTTGATGATTGGTGGCGCGTTTCTCTGCTTTGAAGGAGTAGAGAAAGTGCTGCATATGCTGGAGGCGCGTAAACATAAAGAAGATCCGGCGCAGAGCCAGCAGCGTCTGGAGAAGCTGGCGGCGCAGGATCCGCTGAAGTTTGAAAAGGACAAAATAAAAGGGGCGATTCGTACCGATTTTATATTGTCTGCCGAAATCGTCGCCATCACGCTGGGGATTGTGGCCGAAGCGCCGTTGCTTAATCAGGTGCTGGTGCTTTCAGGCATCGCGCTGGTAGTGACCGTGGGCGTCTACGGTCTGGTAGGGGTTATCGTTAAGATTGATGACCTGGGGTATTGGCTGGCGGAAAAATCCAGCGCGCTGATGCAGGCATTAGGTAAAGGATTATTGATTATCGCGCCCTGGCTGATGAAAGCGTTATCGATTGTCGGCACGCTGGCGATGTTCCTCGTCGGCGGTGGGATTGTGGTACATGGTATTGCGCCGCTGCATCACGCCATTGAACATTTCGCCGGGCAGCAAAGTGCAGTGGTGGCGATGATATTACCGACTGTTTTAAATCTGATTCTTGGATTTATCATCGGCGGCATCGTGGTGCTGGGAGTGAAAGCCGTAGCGAAAATGCGCGGTCAGGCACATTAATACTCGCACAGGCTATTATGCAAAATTCGCCATCTTCAACTAAGGTGAACAAGTTTCACTCGAAAAAAGGAGGCGAGTATGAGCTTTATGGTTAGTGAGGAAGTTACGGTTAAAGAGGGCGGCCCGCGGATGATTGTCACTGGATACTCCAGCGGTATGGTTGAGTGTCGTTGGTATGACGGTTACGGGGTCAAGCGGGAAGCTTTTCATGAAACCGAGCTTGTTCCAGGGGAGGAGTCGTCCTGCGGAAGAAGTTTGAAGGGTATCATTAACACCAGGCCGGATCACATCCGGCCTGGTGTATGCCTGCAATGAATGATAGTCGCGTCTTATCATGCCACCATTATAAAATTATCGCTGTTTTGCGGTACGCTATCGCCAGGTTATGCCAGAATCATAAAAAGCAGGTTGGGGAGTCGTCAGGGTGCAGCACGAGACAAAATGGAAAACCAGAGCTGGTTGAAAACTCGCACGCCGGGGCCTGGTCATGTCGTTAATCTCTGCTTTATCGTGGTATTGCTTTTTCCACCTTGCTCACCGGCGTGAAGTAGTGGTGCTGGAAGATGCCTATATCTCCAGCCAGCGTAATCATCTGGAAAACGTAGCCAACGCGCTCGATAAGCATTTGCAGTATAACGTCGACAAACTGATCTTTTTGCGTAATGGCATGCGCGAAGCTCTCGTAGCGCCACTGGATTTCACCTCTCTGCGTGATGCTGTAACCGAGTTCGAACAGCATCGCGACGAGCACGCCTGGAAAATCGAACTCAACCGACGACGCACCCTGCCAGTCAATGGCGTATCGGATGCATTAGTCAGCGAGGGAAATCTCCTGTCTCGCGAAAATGAAAGCCTCGACAATGAAATTACCGCTGCACTGGAAGTTGGTTACTTGCTGCGACTGGCGCACAACTCCTCGTCGATGGTTGAACAGGCGATGTATGTCTCGCGTGCCGGATTTTACGTTTCGACGCAGCCGACCTTGTTTACGCGCAATGTTCCAACGCGTTATTACGGCTATGTCACCCAACCCTGGTTTATCGGCCATTCACAACGAGAAAATCGTCACCGCGCGGTACGCTGGTTCACTTCGCAACCGGAACACGCCAGCAATACTGAACCGCAGGTTACCGTCAGTGTTCCGGTAGACAGTAATAACTACTGGTATGGCGTGCTGGGGATGAGTATTCCCGTACGTACTATGCAGCAATTTTTAAGAAACGCCATCGATAAAAACCTCGATGGTGAGTATCAGCTCTATGACAGTAAGCTGAGATTTTTGACCTCTTCCAATCCTGACCATCCAACAGGGAATATTTTTGATCCTCGTGAACTGGCCTTGCTGGCGCAGGCAATGGAACATGACACGCGGGGCGGCATTCGTATGGACAGTCGCTATGTTAGCTGGGAACGTCTGGACCATTTCGACGGTGTGCTGGTGCGCGTCCATACGTTAAGCGAAGGCGTGCGCGGCGATTTCGGCAGTATCAGCATTGCATTAACCCTGCTGTGGGCGCTCTTTACCACCATGTTACTCATCTCCTGGTATGTGATTCGCCGGATGGTTAGCAACATGTATGTTCTGCAAAGCTCGTTGCAGTGGCAGGCGTGGCACGACACCTTAACGCGTTTATATAACCGTGGCGCACTGTTCGAAAAAGCCCGTCCGCTCGCGAAAATGTGTCAGACGCACCAACATCCTTTTTCTGTCATTCAGGTCGATCTTGACCATTTCAAAGCGATTAATGACCGCTTTGGTCATCAGGCGGGCGACCGTGTTCTTTCTCATGCTGCCGGATTAATTAGCAGTTCCTTGCGTGCGCAGGACGTTGCCGGGCGGGTCGGTGGTGAGGAGTTTTGTGTGATTCTGCCAGGCGCGAGTCTGACGGAGGCTGCGGAAGTCGCAGAACGTATTCGCCTGAAGTTAAATGAAAAAGAGATGTTGATTGCTAAGAGTACGACGATACGCATCAGTGCCTCGTTGGGGGTAAGTAGCAGCGAGGAAACCGGTGATTATGATTTTGAACAACTCCAGTCACTGGCTGACCGTCGGCTTTATCTCGCTAAACAGGCCGGGCGTAATCGGGTATGCGCGAGCGATAACGCTTAACGAGCGGAGAAAAAATGGTCCAGCCCTTCACGCCAGCCTTCCGGTCCTTCACGCTGCGTTCGCCAGACGCGGGTCGGATCCTCATCATGCAGATGCACCCCTTCACGGTTTAGCCCTTTCACAATCACCGCGTAATCCATTACCTCCAGTAAGGGCGCATCGTTTGGCCCATCGCCCAGGCCAAGTGTGGTTGGGCGTTTGCCTGATAATTGTTGATAGGTCGCGATAATCCAGTTGGCGGCCTGATCTTTTCCGGCAGAGGCATCCAGGACGTGCCAGAAGCGCGCACCCTGCATAAACTGTAAGCCCAGTTCGTTCAGACGAGCGGTAAATTGTGCCATACGCTCGTCACTGTCGCGCCAGATTAGCGTTACCGACGCCTCATGCAGCTGCGTCAGCGCCGCCTGGCTACGGCTTAATCCCGTCCATTCGGCGATGGTTGCATCGTCGACATCATCAAAAGTTGTGAATTTAAAATGTTCTTTCTCGCGTAGCGTATTTAAAACCTGGCTGATTTCGCCATGGCTAATACCTGAGATGATGCGTGGAAAACCGTCTATATCCTGCCATTGTTCAGCAAGCTGGATCACTGCGCCATTTTCGGCAATCAGCGGTAACCCTTGTAGCCCCAACGTTTTTTGCAAGTACAGCATTTCCGCTGAAGTTTTACTGCTACAGAGAATGACGGGAACATTCGCTTCGCGTAAACGGCTGAGCCAGGGGGCAGCCGGTTGCCAGTCATAACTATGACTGTCCAGCAGGGTGCCATCAAGATCGCTAAAAACCAGTAGTGGTTGTTGAATTGAAAACATGGTCGCGCAGTTCTCCCCTTACCAGGATGATTCTCAAAACAGCACAAATAATCAAAGATGATTTTTTCGGGAGCGATCCCGTTGACGCCAGAGCCACCAAGGGGTGACGCACGTCACATTTCTATTCATAAGTAGCGTTAATCATTCATATCGCGAATATTTTCTTGTCAGCGAAAAAAATTGCGGATAAGGTGATGAACACATCAGATTTCCTGGTGTAACGAATTTTTGGCGTTTTGTTTAAGAAGTTTCATCCCGGACCCCCAGGGTCAGGATATTAATGCATTCAACGATTCACTCTTCAGACGCTGGAAGTCAGCGAATAACAGTTCGAAGGCATCCGCCAATTCACGCCATGTATGATATTCACGTCCATCGACGCTAACGTGTTCAGAATCGTTCTGGCTGCGATGAACTTCGCTTTCGCTAATTTCATTGATCGCCGCCAGCAGGGCATCGACATCGACGCTGACCTCACGTTTTGCGGTATCGCTGTACTCTTTTGCGGTTTTCATCATCTTTCCTCGCAACCGTTACTCTGTTGTTGCCGCCAGTCGTTAAGTCCGCCTGGCATCTCTTAAGTATAGACCGTCGAGAAAATCAGCACTCGCGCGCGCCTGGCGCTGCCAGAAAAACGAAATTGTTCTACACTGGCTACTCGCGCGCCACAGTGAGGAAAACGATGAAGGTGAATGATCGGGTAACAGTCAAAACGGATGGCGGTCCGCGTCGTCCTGGCGTGGTACTGGCAGTTGAGGAGTTTAGTGAAGGCACAATGTACCTGGTTTCGCTGGAAGACTACCCGCTCGGCATCTGGTTCTTTAATGAAGCAGGGCATCAGGACGGTATCTTTGTGGAGAAAGCAGAGTAATCTTATTCAGCCTGACTGGTGGGAAACCACCAGTCAGAATGTGTTAGCGCATGTTGACAAAAATACCATTAGTCACATTATCCGTCAGTCGGACGACATGGTAGATAACCTGTTTATTATGCGTTTTGATCTTACGTTTAATATTACCTTTATGCGATGAAACGGTCTTGGCTTTGATATTCATTTGGTCAGAGATTTGAATCGTTCCCTGACCTGCCATCCACATTCGCAACATACTCGATTCGGTTCGGCTCAATGATAACGTCGGCATATTTAAAAAAGAGGTTATCGTTGTCTCTTTTTTCAGAATATCGCCAAGGATATCGTCGAGAGATTCCGGTTTAATCGATTTAGAACTTATCAATAAATTTTTTCTGACCAATAGATATTCATCAAAATGAACATTGGCAATTGCCATAAAAACGATAAATAACGTATTGGGATGTTGATTAATGATGTGCTTGATGTGCTGACTGTTAGAAGCATCATGGATGAAACAGTCCTCATTAATAAACACCACTGAAGGGCGCTGTGAATCACAAGCTATGGCAAGGTCATCAACGGTTTCAATGTCGTTGATTTCTCTTTTTTTAACCCCTCTACTCAACAGATACCCGGTTAAACCTAGTCGGGTGTAACTACATAAATCCATAATAATCGTTGACATGGCATACCCTCACTCAATGCGTAACGATAATTCCCCTTACCTGAATATTTCATCATGACTAAACGGAACAACATGGGTCACCTAATGCGCCACTCTCGCGATTTTTCAGGCGGACTTACTATCCCGTAAAGTGTTGTATAATTTGCCTCTGGAATTGTCTTAAAGTAAAGTAAATGTTGCGATATGTGAGTGAGCTTAAAACAAATATTTCGCCACAGGAGTATCCTGGAAGATGTTCGCAGGTATTATTTTTCGGATAATCCTTAGGATAACATGATAAACGTTACGGAATTATATTAATGGCAATTCACTAATAATATCAGCCAGCAAATTAAACATCTCACTGAATAAATGTTCGCAAAAAGGTGCAATTAACGGCATTAATGCCGCCATTAAAGAGATACCGACAGTCAGAGTTAATGGAAATCCAATAACAAAAATGGATAATTGCGGGGCCATACGATTAAGTAAACCTAATGCCAGATTCAGTGTCAGCAGCAGAGTAATGAGCGGTAACGCCAGCATCAGCCCGTTAAGGAAAATCAAACTCCCTGCTTTGGTGAGTGCCAGAAACGCATTGCTGTTCAACGGTTCGCCACCAATTGGCAGGGTGTGAAAGGTATCGACCAGCAGTGAAATCAACCATAAATGACCGTTAAATGTCAGGAACAGTAGTAACGCCAGCATATCCATGATACGCGCTAAAACAGGCATATTGAGATGGCTGGCCGGATCGACAAACGTCGCAAATGACAGCCCCATTTGCAGACCGATAATTTCGCCAGCGGTTCGCACAGCGGCAAAGGCAAATTGTATGGTAAAACCAAGCGCAATGCCGATCAGGATCTGCTGCACGGCCAGCCACAGAGCAAAGAACGAAAAAACAGGAACATCGTTGGCAGGTAATGATGGGGCAATAGCGAACGTGATCATCATTGCCAGACCCAGTTTTACCCGTTTCGGCACGCTGCGTTCGCTCAGAATTGGCGCGCTAGAAATGAGCGCCAGCACGCGCAGTAACGGCCAGAAGTACAGACTTAGCCAGGAAAGCCATTGATCGCTTGTCACCTGCATCATTGTACGGGCTACCCGATGATATACGGCAGGTTAGTGAACAAGGTGCGGACGTAATCCAGCAACAGATTGAGCATCCACGGTCCGGCAATAATAATGGCAATAAATACGGCGATGATTTTGGAATAAACGACAGCGTCATTTCGTTGATCTGCGTGGCGGCCTGAAAATACTGATGATAAGGCCTGACCAGCGCCACCAGCAACAGGGCAGCCAGTGCCAGCGCGACTTTCATCGCTTCAGTCCCCATCATGACCGATTCAGGTGTCATTTTGCCTCTCTTAGCTGTGTATTGAACCGCAGCAATTAGGTATCCATCATCCCCAATGCCATCAACACGCTGGCAATCACCAGTCGATAATCAAAAAGGGATGAAAATCGTGAAGCCTATCTGAAATGCGGTTTTCAACCTCGCTGGTCACTGTAGGCCGGGAGCAAAATGCGCATCGGCACGGCTTCAGGTCCCTGCAACGGGCCGGTATTCGCTAGTCTGGCAAACAACCCTAAATCTGCCTCACGGGTCTGACGCAGCATAAACTCACGTAGCGGCTGCGCCCCTTTTTCCAGCGCCTCCTGCATTGATATTTTCTCTTCGCTGAATGGCTGGTACGCATCGACATAAATTTTGTCGATCACCGGTGACATAATAAAAAAGGTCAAAAATAGTGCCAGCCCCAGCAATACCTGGTTAGGTGGCGCGGAGGGCGTTCCCAGCGCGTTACGCAATAAACCAAAAACAATGATGATGCGGGTGAAACTGGTCATCATCAGTAAAATTGCCGGAATAAACGTCAACGAGGTGATGAACACCAGCGTCTGCACCGGGAGCGACCAGCTTTGTCCACCGCCAGGCAGCGGCTGGCTGGTGATACCCGGCAGTTGCGCGAAGGCGAGGGGCGTAATCAGCCAGAGAAGGACAGGGGCGACAGACAACAAACGACGCATCAGGATCTCCCGCTACGCTTAAGCAAGTTTTTCATGACCGACTGAAAATCGGGCTGCGGTATCTCTTCCGTTGGTGCTGAAGGGGGAAGTTTATGCAGCAGATTGATTTGCCCTGCGGTAACGCCGAGCACCAGCCGTGCATCTTCCACATCGACCACCACAACCCGTTCACGCGCGCCCAGCGAAGCACTGGCGCTAATTTTCAGACCGTTAACGCCAGTGCGTTTAGGGACAAATCCCAACCGTTTTACCAGCCAGGCAGCAGCGAGGATCAGGGCAATAATGGCGATGAGTGCGCCGCTCACCTGCAGCAGTGGCGCAGCAGAAACCGGCGCGGAAGATTGCACAGTAGCGTGGTTATTCATCACTAACGGCTCAGGCGGCGCATTCGCTCAGACGGAGTAATGATATCGGTGATCCGCACGCCATATTTATCGGCAACGACCACCACTTCGCCCTGTAAATAACCGTTGATCAGAATATCCAGTGGTTCGCCCGCCAGACCGTCCAGCGCCACGACGGACCCTTGCGTCAGACGCAACAGCTCTTTGATGGTCATTCGTGTGCGGCCCAGCTCGACGGTCAGCTTGACCGGAATATCCATTATCAGGTCGATATCCTGCAACGTTCCGCTGACATCACCACCGCCAAATTGCTGGAACACCGCGTCGGCAGCGCTTTTGCTGCTGGTTGATTTTTGTTCGCTCAACGCTTCAGCCCACAGATCGTCCATTGCGCCGTTGTTGTCATCGGCCGGATTATTCATGTCACTCATTTGGGCTGTTCCTCGTTCAGAGAATTTAAAATCGGGTTAATCAAATGTTCTATCCGTAACGCATATTGACCGTTGAGAGTGCCGTACTGACTGGTCAGCACCGGGACGCCGTCAACATGGGCGATGATGCGATCGGGTTTTTCTATCGGCAGGACGTCGCCGGGTTTCAGTTTTAAAATCTGCGACAGGCGTAGCGAGATATCGGCAAAGTTGGCGACCAGCTCCAGCTGTGAATGCTGCACCTGGCGCACCAGGTTATCGCGCCAGTTCTGATCTTCATTACGCGAGTTTTCCAGCGGCGGGTTAACCAACAATTCCCGTAGCGGCTCGATCATGCTGAATGGCAGGCAGATATTAAATTCGCCGGTCAGGTTGCCAATCTCCACATGGAACGGCGTGTTAACCACAATGTCGTTCGGCGAGGTGGTGATATTGGTAAATTTCACCTGCATTTCCGAACGCACGTACTCAACTTCCAGCGGATTAATCGCCTTCCATGCGTCGCTATAGCCTTCAAGCGCCAGTTTCAACATGCGGTTGATGACGCGCTGTTCGGTATGGGTAAACTCGCGACCTTCCACTTTGGTCGGGAAGCGTCCATCGCCGCCAAACAGGTTATCCACGGCGATAAACACCAGACTCGGTGAGAACACCA